>WNGB01003640.1_pt1 | contig 25701 bp, 21 predicted proteins | sample 5400681 | NCBI WGS metagenome assembly WNGB01 (sample SAMN13153367, study PRJNA577476) | soil metagenome | isolation source: 115 cm soil or saprolite under grassland replicate 2 | place: USA:California | collected 2016-06-15
GCCGCCGCCGCCGCCACCGCCGCCGCCACCACCGCCGCCGCCGCCGCCGCCGGGGACTGTTACGAACCTCTCAGTGGCTGGTGTGACGCCGAACTCCGTCACGCTTTCGTTTACCGAGGTGAACGACGGCGCGGGACAGCCGGCGAGTTATGACATCCGCTACGCTGCCGGCACTCTGTCGTGGTCGTCAGCGACGAGCGTGAGCCAGGGCACGTGCGCCGTTCCGGTGGCGGGTACCGCCATTGGGGCGACACGTAGCTGCACTGTAGCCGGCCTGTCGCCAGGCACGAGCTATCAGTTTCAGCTCGTGGCATTTCGCGGCACCTTGAACGTGGACGCCGTCTTCGGTGCGTTTTCGAATGTCGCGAGCGGCACCACGACGAATTCGACCGCGCCTGTTGCGACGGTGACGGTGAGTCCCTCTTCCGGCACGGTGGGCGTCGGGCAGGTACTGCAGCTCGCCGCGACCCTCAGGGATGCAAGCGGCAATGTGTTGACGGGTCGCACCGTAACGTGGTCCAGCAACCTGCTTTCGGTCGCGAGCGTGAGCGGGAGCGGGCTCGTGACCGGCTTGTTAGCCGGTAGCACGACGATCACGGCCACGAGTGAGGGCCAAAGCGGCAGCGCGAGCATCACGGTCGCCGTTTCGCTTCCATCCGGCGAGCCGGTGTTGAACGTGTTGAACGGAGATGCGGTGATCTATCAAGACATCATGGATCAGTACACGACGCCGCACGACATGGATTCATGGCCGGGCTACTCGATCCATCCGTTCTATCCGGACCTGTATCCGAACAACTACGCCGTGATCACGTCAGCGCACGGGATCGGCGGCAAGGCATTGCGGCTGGTCTATGACAAGGGCAACGGCGACCGGTTCATTTGGAAGACGAATCCGGAGAACATCTCTACCTGGTACGCGCCGGCGAACGCCCCCTTTGTGTTGCAGTACTGGTTCCGCATCTCGAAGAACGGCGGGCCAGGCGGTGGGCCGGGCTACGGCAGCACGGCGGTCGGCATGAAGTGGATGGAGCTGTGGAACGTGGGTGCGGGGGCCCGCACCCAGTTCAGCGTGACGGCGGGGAATGCGACCACGGGCCCGCTGTGGCACGTCAACCCTTCCAGCCGCGGGACGTTCGGCTTCCAGCCGGTTGGGCCCTACTGGAATCAAGTAAACAACAACCAGTGGCACCGCGTCACCTATCTGTACCAGCCGAATTCATCGGCAGGGGCAACTGATGGGGTGGCGCGGATGTGGATTGATGGAACGAAGATCGTGGACGTGTCGGCTGCGGCCGCGGGGATCACCCCGCCGGGGGGCACAAAGGTGTGGTGCACCCTGGCTGAAGTGCAGCAACTGGATGTCGCTCAAACCGGCATGATCAACCTGGGCGAGTACATGAATGGCGGTCTCGGTGACGGCGTGACCGATCTGCCGATGGCGTTGGATTTCGACGACTTCGTCTGGTGGAAACTGCCCGCCCGCATACCCTGAGGCGCGCACTCCACACGTCGTGAGGGGCAGGCGGTCCGGAATTTGCCTGCCTCTCCCGGCGTGACATCCTATCCGCGAAACCTGGTCGTTGCGACTGTGAAGGGAGTCGTGAGCGCCCTCGTCTTGGGGTCGCTCACGGTCACCGCCGCCTGCACTCAGGTGTGTGCCGTGCCAGCGTCCCTTCCGGGTGAACCAGGCGCGCCCGCCGCGCCCGCAGGGTCGGGCGAGCCGGTCTTCAACCCCGCGGCGGGCGACACGATGATCTACCGGGACAGCATGGATCAGTACACGACACCGCACGACATGGATCGCCCCAAGCGTTGTGCGTTGCGTCCCTTCTACCCCGACCAGAACCCCGACAACTACGCCGTGATCAGCCCGGGGCGGGGGAGGGGCGGGAAAGCGCTCCGCCTGGTCTACGTCCGGGGCGGCGGTGAGCGGCCGATCTGGAAGACCGATCCCGAGGACAGACGCTGGTATGAGCCGGCGAATGCGCCATTCGTCGTGCAGTACTGGTTTCGTATTTCAAAGAACGGGAAGCCCGGTGGAAGCCCGGGTCATGACAACACCGCAGTCGGCATGAAATGGGTCGAGTTCTGGCGTGTGAAGATGTCGGATCGCACGCAGTTCGGCCTGACGGCCGGCGATCCAGGGACGGGCCCATTGTGGCACGTGAATGCCGCCGGGGGAGGGCCAAGTGGCTATCAACCGGTGGGGCCGTACTGGAACCAGGTGAACGACAACCAATGGCACCGCGCGACCTACCTGTACCAGCCTGCCTCCTGGGCCGGGGCTACCGATGGCGTGGCGCGCATGTGGATCGACGGGATCAAGATCGTCGATGTGTCGGCGGCGGCTGTGGACGTCATCCCCGCCGGTGGGACCAAACCGTGGTGCACGAAGGCGGAAGTCGCACAACTCGATACCTATCAGACGGGAACGATCAATCTCGGTGAGTACATGAATGGCTCGGTGCAGGACAAAAGCACCGATCTGCCGATGGCTCTCGATTTCGACGACTTCGCTTGGTGGCGTTTGCCGGCACGCGTTCGCTGACGCGTCGGCCTGCACCTGTCGCAGGCGCGCCACAGTAGGCACGGATCCGCGGCTTGCTCCAACAAGTGTAACCCCTGGCACCCGCCTTGCTCTCTGGCGACGTGATGCCCTCCTCCTCCGGCTGGCTCCCTTTTACGGCCCTGGGCCCGCTGAACCGGCTGTTCGGGTGCGGGGGCATCGTCGCGTATCACGACGTCACGCGGGCCCGCTTTGCGCCCACGATGCACGTCACTGCCGACACGCTCGCTGCACAGCTCGGGTTCCTGGTCGCAGAAGGTTACCGCGTCATCCCATTACGCGAGTTCGTGGAGCGCCGGCGGACGGGCCGCTCGCTGCGGCGCTGTGTGGCGCTGACGTTCGACGACGCCTATCACGGCGTCCTGGAGCTCGCGTTGCCGCTGCTGGAGCGGTTCGCGGCTCCGGCCACGGTGTTCGTGGCGACCCGCTACGCCCGCCGAGGGGGAGCTTTCTGGTGGGATCGGCTCAGTTGGATTGCCAGCGAGTCACGTCGCGATGCCGCCGCCTGTTTGCTCGAAGCCGGGCTCGATCCCTGGAGCGCCTCCTGGGAGGATGTGCGCGCCGATCTCATCGCGGCGGGTGCCGGGCGCCTCGGCGGAGACGCCGAGACCGCCCTCGCCTTGGTCGAGCAAGTCATCGGCAGCGTGCCGGAGCGCTCGCTCACCGAACCGGAGCTGCACGCGCTCGCGCGGTCGGAGCTCATCGACTTCGGCTGCCACACGGAATCGCATCCTGCGCTGCCCCTCCTGCCTCAAGAGGAGCAGCGCCGTGAGATCCGGCAGAGCTATACCTGGCTCGCCGACCGGCTGCCTCGTGTGTGCGAGTTCCTGGCGTATCCATACGGCCTCTACGACTCACGCACCGTGCGAGCGGCGCGCGAGGCGGGGATGGAAGCGGCGTTCTCGATCGAAGGCCGGGCGGCGGGCTCGCATTTCGACTTGTACACGTGCCCCCGCATCGGTATGGCGGAGGTCAACAGTCTCCGCAGTCTCGGGCTACATCTCAGCTGGCTGTTCATTCCCGTACTCGCGTGGCGCAATGGCGGTTGGCACCCACGCGCCCCCGTCGGCCGACGGCCACTAACGACTCATGCGCATCCTGCTCTTAGCTGAGGGTGATCCCGAGACGTGGGACTCCTGGTCGGGGAGCTCGCACAGCCTCCTGCGCGCGATGCGCGCCAAGGGCCACCATGTGATCGGCGCCGACGTGAGCGCAGGACATCTCGGCAGGTGGGTCGACCTGGCGCGCAGTTGGGTGCCTAATCGGCGTCGCTGGGCGGCGCGCTACCATCTCGGTCCCGCAGGATTTGCGCAGCGCAGCCGGCGCGCGCGAGCGGTGCTCGCGCAGCACGGCGGACAGTTCGATGCCGTGCTGCAGATCGGCGCGACGTTCGACGCGCTGCGCTGGACCGATCGCCCCGGGTTTGTGTACTGCGACGCCAACGCCAGCCTCGCCGGCCGTGACGCGCCGGCGGGCGACGTCGCGGCGCTGCGCTCGGCTGAACGCGAGGCCGTCCTCGCACGGGAACGCGCTGTCTACGCCCGCGCAAACGCCGTCTTGGCCATGAGCGAGTATTTGCGGCGCTCGTTCATCGCCGACTTCGGCGTTCCGCCGCATGCGGTGGAAACGGTCTACGCCGGTCCCAACCTCGACCTCGAGGCAATCCCCCCCGTGAACGGGAAGCGCTGCGGCCCGCCGACGATCCTGTTCGTCGGAAAGCAATGGGAGCGAAAGGGAGGACCGTTGGTGCTCCAAGCCTTCCAGGGGGTCCGCGCGGCCATTCCCGATGCGCGGCTCATGATCGTCGGCTGCACGCCATCGATCCCTGACGACTCCGCAGATGGCGTCGCGATCGTCGGACGAGTGGCCAAGGAATCTGCGAACGGACAGGCCACGCTCTCGGATCTGTATCGGGGCGCGGATGTGTTTTGCATGCCCTCCCTGTTCGAGCCGTTCGGCGTCGTCTTCATCGAAGCGATGTTGCACGGTCTGCCGTGCATCGGCAGCGATCGGTGCGCCATTCCTGAGATCATCTCGCACGGAGAGACCGGGTGGGTCGTGCCGCTCAACGACATCGATACGCTGCGTGTTCGCCTCATCGGGGCACTCAGGAGGTCGGAGGCGCTCGCGGCGATGCGGCGTCGGGCTCGGGAGCGGGCCTTGTGCTTCTTCACGTGGGAGCGCGTGGCCGAACGCGTGTCGTTGATCATGTCCAGCGCGACGGCGAGGGGCTGATGTGCGGATTTGTCGGCGGCATCTTTCGGAAGCCGGTCGACTCGCCCGAAGTCGCGGCAATGCGGACCGCCGTTCGCACCCTGGCGCACCGCGGGCCGGACGCAGAGGCGGTGGAGGTTATCGCCGGTGCGAATGCCGTCCTGGCGTTCCGGCGGCTCGCCATCATCGACCTCGCGACCGGCGACCAACCGATGAGTGCCGAAGACCACCATCTGGTCTTCAACGGCGAGATCTACAACTATCGCGATGTGCGGCGGGCCCTGGAGCGTGACGGCGCGCGGTTCAGCACGGCCTCCGACACGGAGGTGTTGCTGCGTTCGCTGATGCGGGACGGGGTCTCGGGGCTCGAGCCGCTGCGCGGCATGTTCGCGTTCGCCTATCTCGATCTGCCGCGGCGGCGCCTGCTACTCGCGCGCGACCGGTTAGGCGTAAAGCAGCTGTACTGCGCCGACGTCCCAGCCGGTCTGTTCTTTTCATCCGAGCCCAAAGCGCTGCTCGCGCTTCCCTGGATTCGACCTGCGTTTGCGCAAGAGCAGCTCGCCGCCTACTTCACGTTCCGATGCGTCCCCGCGCCCGATACGCTCTTCCAGGGGATTCAGAAACTGCCAGCCGGCTCGGCGCTCACCTACGATCTCGATACCCGACGCTCCCGGCTCGAGCGGTACTGGACGCTGCCCGCGGAGAAACAGAACGGCGCGGCGCCGATCCGGCCGGGGGACGCGCTGGACGCCTTCGAAGCGGCGTTTCTCGAATCTGTGCGTCGGCGGCTCGTGTCGGACGTGCCCCTCGGCGCCTTTCTGAGCGGCGGACTCGATTCGAGCACCGTCGTGGCGGCGATGCACCGCCTCGGTCATCCGGAAATCCGCACGTTTACCGCGTCCTTCCCGGGCTCGCGCGACGATGAGGGAGCGTTCGCGCGGCGCGTCGCCGAGCGGTTTGGGAGCGCGCACCACGTGCACATCGCGAGCGACGCCGAGTTCATCGCGGCGCTGCCGCGCTGGATGGAGCTGAACGACGATCTCGTGGCCGACGCGTCCAGCCTGCCGTTGTACAGCGTCAGCCGGCTCGCGCGCGAGCGAGGCTGCATCGTGTTGCTGTCCGGTGAAGGCTCCGACGAACTGTTCGGCGGCTACGGCTCCTACCACAAGTTCGTGGTGTTGCGCGCGCTGGGTCGGATGGTACCGTCGACGCGCGCGCGGCGCGCACTCGCGCGCGCGCTCGAGTCCACCGGCGCGCTGGGGGCGCAGGACCGGCCGCGCGTGGACGAGTACTTCGTGCGGCGGCAACCATACATGGGCACCGCGGCGGTGTTTGGTTCGACGGAGTTGGATCGGCTGCTCGCCGGTGAGCTACCGAACCTGCCGCGAGCGACGAATGGCGGCCTTGCCGCGCTCGGCGCGTTCGATTTCGAGCGCCGGATTCCGGACGATCTGCTGGTTCGCACCGACCGAGCGACCATGGGGGCGTCCGTGGAAGCCCGCGTCCCCTTCCTGGACCATGATCTCGTGGATCTGGCTCACCGGTTGCCCGCATCAGCCCGCGCGATTCCGGGCGTGAGCAAAGTCGTGTTGCGGCGGCTCGCGCATCGCTGGGGTGTACCGTATCAGACGATCGTCCACAGGAAAATCGGTTTTCAGCTGCCCATTGGCGCGTGGTTCCGGGGTCCGCTGCGGCAACTCTGGACCTCCATCCTGAGGGAGCGGCGGGTGCCGGGCATCGACTACCGGTACGTCGCCCAGCTCTTCCACGCGCACGAGCGCAACCACGGACATTTTGAAGAGCCGCTGTGGCGCGTGGCCGCGCTCGAGCTGTGGTATCGGCGCTGGATTGTCGGCGATCGTGCGCTCGAGGAGGCTCCCGTCGTGGGCCAGGTCTATGCATCCAGCCACGGCTAGGCCGCTTTCCCGCGCCGAGTCGCGCATCCCGGCCGCGGCCCGGCCGGCTGCCGACCGATCGCTTACGGTTTGCATGGTTTGGGATGCGGAGTATCCGTGGGACGTGCGAGTGGAAAAGATTGCGCGCACGCTGACGGACGCCGGTCATGCGGTGCATCTCGTCGCTCGCAATCGCCGTGGCGAGCAAATCACCGAACGCCTGCCCGAAGGCACCGTCCACCGCCTCACCCCGTGGCGCTGGGCTCCGCGGTTGCTCAACGCCGCTTCGATGTTTCCGGCGTTCTTCAATCCGCGCTGGATCCGGGCAATCGCGCGCACGGCGCGCGACGCCCGCGCCGACGTGATCCTGTCGCGCGATCTGCCGCTCGCCATCCCCGCCGTGTTGGCGGGCCGCAGCGTCGGGATTCCCGTCGTATTGGACCTGGCCGAGAATTACCCCGCCATGCTGCGTTCGCGCTGGGAGGCTGGGCGCATGCGTCCAGTCGATGTCCTGCTGCGGAATCCGACGTTGGCGCGACTGGTTGAGCGATGGGTCCTTCCTCGCGCCGATCATGTCCTGGTTGTGGTGGAGGAGGCGGGCCCTCGTCTCGTGGCCGGCGGTCTCGCGCCGGACCGTCTCACCGTCGTCTCGAACACACCGCCGCGCGCGCGCATCGCCCGCGCAGGCCGCAGCGCCGGCGATCCGAACCGACCGCTTCACCTCGTCTATCTCGGCCTGATGGAAGAACCGCGCGGCGTCAGGATCCTACTCGATGCGGCCGCACGGCTCGCGCGGCGCGATGTGCCCTACCGGCTCACCCTGTTCGGAGAGGGGCGCGAGTTTTCCGAGTTCCGCGCGCACGCCCGCGCCTTGGGGTTGTCAGGAACGGTGGACTTTCGCGGTCACGTCCCCAACAGCGAAGCCCTGGCTGCACTGGCCACGGCCGATATCGGCATCATCCCGCATTACGCCGACGAGAGCTGGCACACGACCGTGCCTAACAAGCTGTTCGACTACATGGCGGCTGGACTTGCCATCGTAACGTCGGACGCCCGCCCGGCGGCGCGCATCGTCCGTGACACCGGCGCAGGACTCGTCTATCGCCATCCCGACGCGGTGGATCTGGAGCTCGCCATCCTGGAGCTCGTGGATCCCGAGCTGCGGCTCGCGTGCGCGCGGCGAGGGCAAGTGGCCGTCAGCGACACGTACAACTGGGAGCGCGACACCGAGCGGTTGCTTGGCGCCCTGCAACAGACCGTCACGGGTGCGAGGCGGCGGTGACAAGCCTGAGTCGCCTCCTGCATCGTCACATCGTTTATCCTGCCGTCGTCGGGCTGCGCGGCGAGCACAGCGTGTTCGGACAGCTGCGCGATCTCGAAGCGAAGCAGTGGCTTTCCACCGAGGAGCTGGCAGCGCAGCAATCCGCCGCTCTGGCGGAAACGCTGCGGTACGCCGGTCGGTACGTCCCGTACTATCGACGTGTGTGGGGGGGGGAGTCGGGCGCGCTCGCGGCTTTACCCTTTCTCACCAAGCGCGAGTTGCAGGACGCCGCTGAGGAATTGGTGTCCGAGCGGCGCCCGCGCCGCGTCACCCGTAAGACCACGGGGGGATCGACGGGGCAGGCGGTGACTGTGTTGAAGGATCGGGCTGCCACGGCTCGTGAGATGGCAGCGTCCTGGTTGGGCTATGGTTGGTTCGGTGTGCAGATTGGCGATCGCGCAGTCCGGTTTTGGGGGCAGCCGTTCACGCGACAACGCCGGCTCCGCTTTGCGGCCGCCGATTTCGCGATGCACCGGATCCGGTTCTCCGCCTTCGCATTCGATACGGCAGATCTGCGCGCCTACTGGCAGCGCTGTCTCCGCTTTCGGCCGGACTACCTGTACGGGTATGTGTCGATGCTGGATGCGTTCGCGGGCCACCTGATCGAGGCAGGAATCGACGGCCGGCAGCTCGGGCTGAAGCTCATCGTGACGACCGCCGAGGTCCTTTCGGATCCCCAACGCGCCCGGCTCCGGAGCGCCTTTGGGTGCCCCGTGCAGAATGAGTACGGCTGCGGCGAGGTCGGGCCGATCGCCTACGAGTGCCCCGGCGGCGCGCTGCATCTCATGAGCGACCACTTGCTGGTCGAGCTCTTGGGGCAAGGGGATCGTCCCGCCGGTCCGGGAGAAAGCGGTGAGGTCGTCGTCACCGATCTCGCGAACCGCGCGATGCCGCTGGTGCGATACCGGCTCGGCGACTTCGCCGTGGCCGGCACTGGTCCGTGCGTCTGCGGCCGCGGCTTCCCCACACTACAGCGGATTTGGGGCCGAGAGTACGACTTCGTCGAGACGGGCGACGGCCGGCGGTTTCACGGCGAGTTTTTCATGTACCTCTTCGAGGAGCTGCAGCAGCACGGGATTGGTGTGCCGCAGTTCCAGGTCGTGCAGGAAGGTCCGGCCGATCTCGCGATCGCCTTGCTCAGTCCCACTGAACCCAGTGCCGAGCAGTTGGCGCATCTCCGTGGCCGGATTGCCCGGCACCTGGGGCCAATGCGGATCGCGGTCACACGCGTGGACCGCCTCGAGCGCGCGCGATCGGGGAAAATGGCGGTGATTGTGAATCGCTGGCGTAATCCACCGATGACAGCCGCGTGCACTTCACTAATCCGATCGCCAACGCGATGAGCATGTACAGCATGTCGGCGTAGGCGAGCGACAGGAAAAATGAACCGACCGCAAATCCGACCAGCGCAGCCATGAGACTCTGGGCAAGACGCGAGACTTGACTGCCTTCCGGATGGGCTCGTAACGCGCGGCGCGACACGCGCCCCAGTGACAGCAACGCGGTGATGATCGCGCCGAGACAGAGGAGCAACCCGGGAACCCCGAGCTCGGCGCCAACCTGGATGTAGGTGTTGTGCGCCGCTCCCCACCACACGCCGATGCCGCGCTCGCGGAGTCTCGCCAGCGGCGAGATTGTGCCCTCGGCGACGTTAAAGTTGCGCATGCCGACGCCAAAGAGCGGGTGACCTGCCATGTAGCCGATCCCGCGTGTCCAGATTCTCACTCGGCCGGTTTCCGACGTGACGTTGTAATCCTGCTTGTAGTGAACGATCGTCTGCATTTCGGACCAGTACTTGTCACTCGCTGTCCCAACGAGCACGACGAGGATGACGGTCAGTCCCACGACCCGCGATCGGGCGGGGATCGTGGTCATCCCGACGAGGACGAACGCGGCGACCGCTAGGAAGGCGACAAGGCCTCCGCGGGAGCCTGACCGGATGAGTCCGACGGCCAACACGATCAGTCCGCCCACGGCGAGCAAGCGCCAACCAAGACGGCGTTGCCCGATCACGAAATACAAGCCGAACGGCATTGCGGTCGTGATCAACGTGGCCAGATCGTTCGCGTCGTACGTGTAGAGGTCGCCCAGACGCCAGTTGCCGGCGCCCAGCTGGAACCGCGACAGGACAACCGCCGTGTACGCGACCGTCACGCTGAAGTAGACGAGGAACAACCGTTCGACGTCGCTCGGACGGCGCACGCTCGCCGCCACGACGAAGCACATGGCGATCGTACGGGCGAAGTCGGTCCAGGAATTGAACGCCAGCCCCTGATTCAATGCGGCGGGGACGGACAACGCGCCCCACACCACGAGCCCGATCAGACACAGCGTGGTTCGCGATTGCAGTAACCCCATGCGTCGCTGGGGCGACTGCTGGAGCAGATACAGACCAATCGACATCACGGCCGCCAGCAAGGTCGGCTTGAAGTACAGCAGGACCGGAAAGACCTCGTGGATCCGGCCTACCGCTGTCGCGAGGTACACCGCGATACAGGCGAGGAGGAGGTCCCACCCGGGAGACTGTGCACCGGGGAGAGCCGACGCGGTGTCGAGACGCTGGTAGCGAGTGGCCACGCGCGGTGTCGACGCAAAAGCGGAGCCACCAGCACCCCCTCAAGTGTTGCGTCCGTGCAACGCTCCGAGCTCCGGTTCTGGCCCTCCTCCGCAAGCGGCGACCGGCCCGCATGTTGCGCTGAAAAAGCGCCCATGCGCATCCTCATCACCGATGGGAACGAGCGCGTGGCTCTCGCGGTGGCTCGATCGGTCACGCGCGGGGGCCACGCGGCGGTCGTGACGGCGCCGACCCGGCTGTCGCTCGCCGGCGTGTCTCGTGGCGTGCGTCCGCGCGCCCTGCGAACCGATCCACTCACCGAACCTGCGCAGTATGCCGCGGAGGTCGGCCGCATCGCCGCGGACGAGGATGCGGACATGGTTTTGCCGATGACGGACGCCTCGGTCGAGGCGGTGCTCGAACACCGTGATGCGCTGCCGGCGAACCTCACCGTGCCCTTTCCGGACCTCGCGACCTATCGCGCCGCCTCCGACAAGGCGCGCCTGCTCGCGCTCGCGGAGGCGAGTGGCTTCGGAATTCCGGAAACGCACACCCTGCTGGCACCGCAGGACGCCGCCGCCGTGTTACGCGACCCCGCGTTCTTCCCGGCGATCGTGAAGCCGCATCGCTCCGTCGTCACCACGGGGGGCGTCCGTCGCAAGACGCAGGTCACTCCGGTTCGCGATCCTGCCGCCTGCGCCCGCGTGCTGGCCGCGCTGCCTCGGGCGGCGTTCCCTGTGCTATTGCAGCGAACGGTCAGCGGTGCCGGTGAAGGATTCTTCGCGCTGCGCTGGGGTGGTCGCATGATTGCCATGTTCGCCCATCGTCGCCTGCGCGAGAAGCCGCCGGCCGGCGGCGTGAGCGTCTATCGCGAAAGCATCGCCTTGGACGAGGCGCTGGTTGGTCCGGGGGTTCGTCTGCTCGAGGCGTTGGACTGGCAAGGCGTCGCGATGGTCGAGTGCAAGCGAGACCAGTCGACGGGCCGCCCCGTGGTGATGGAAGTGAACGGCCGGTTCTGGGGCTCTTTGCAGCTCGCCATCGACGCCGGCGTCGACTTCCCCGCGCTTCTCGTGCGCTGCGCCGCCGGTGACGCTGTTCTCGAGTGTCGGACCTATCGCCTCGGAGTCCGGAGTCGCTGGTTCTGGGGCGACGTGGACCATCTCTACCTGCGGTGGCGCGAGGCGCAGGTGCGCTCCCGCCTGCGCACACTGGTGGATTTTTTTCGCGTGCGCCCCGGTCGCGATCGTTCGGAAATCGCACGCTGGCGTGATCCTGTCCCATGCGTCGTCGAGACGCTGCAATGGCTACGCATACTGCCGCAGACGTAGCCCCGTCGTTGTTGGGGATGTCGCGGACATCGCTCGCGGAAGCGCTCGGGCTTGGCGCCGAGGCCTGGGATGACCTCCTCGCGCGCGCCGGTTCGGCGTCGCCGTTCATGAGCTGGGCATGGCATCGGGCCTGGGCGGACACCGCTTCGCCCGGCGAGGTGCGAGCGAGCGAGGTGCTGCAGCTGCGTGGCGCCGATGGATCGCTCCAGGCCCTGCTGCCGATTCGTCTCGGGCCTGCGCGCTTTCGGCGGATCAGCGTCCGTGCCTTGACCTGGGCCATCGGGGATGCCGGTTGTCCTGACGAGCTCGACGTGCCGGCACTCCCTGAGGCCGACATGCCGGCCCTCGCCGCGGCGTTGGACGCGCTGCCGTGGCAGGTGCTCGTGCTCAGCAATCTCGCCGCCGACGCGCCGCAGGCCACGCGCGTGCGGGACGCGCTAGTCGCGCGCGGCCATACGGCGCGCGGCCATCGCCTGTGGCGGTGTCCCCAGTTTGCGCTTCCCACGTCGTGGGAAGACTACCTGGCCGGACTGAGCGCCAATCGGCGTCAGATTCTACGCCGCAAAGAACGCAACCTGCGTCGAGACCACAGCGTCACGCTGACGGATTACGACGGAGACCGGCTCGACGTCGGCTGGCGGCACCTGCTCGCATTACACGCGCTGCGCTGGGAGGGCGCGGGCGGAGGCGCGTTCACAGACCCGCGGGTCACGCATCAGCAACGGTTGTTCGCGAGGGAGATGGCGCGGCAGAACCGACTCTGGCTCACCACACTCGATCTCGGTGGGCAGCCGGCGGCGGCATGGTATGGGTTTACGTCGGACACGACGGTCTACTTCTATCAGGGTGGACGCGACCCGCGTCTGGAGCACGACAGCGTGGGCCTCGTGCTCATGGGGCTGATGATCCGGCGTGCCATCGAGCGCGGGTACCGGACATTTAACTTTCTGCGCGGCGACGATCCCTACAAGCGGCAATGGACGTCTTCCTCCCTCACGACGCATGAGACGGTGATCTTCCGGTCGGGGTGGGGTGGTCTGTCGCTGCGGCTGCTCGATTCACTGGCTGGGCTGCGGAGCGGAGGGCGTAATGGCGACGCCTAGGGACATCCTCATGATCGTCTCTCTCGACACCGAGGAAGACAACTGGAATCGCAGCCGCACGGATGTGACAGTCAAGAACATTCGCGAGCTACCGCGGCTCGCGCGCCTGTTCGATCGCCTAGGAGTGCGGCCCACGTACTTCACCACGTATCACGTGGCCATCGATCCCGGTGCCGCAGCGGTGATGCGCGACGTCGGAGCCGAGAGTCGTGGCGAGATCGGCGCGCATCTGCACCCCTGGAACACGCCGCCCCTTACCGAACAGTTCTTGCCTCGCAACTCCATGACCAAGAACCTGCCGGCCGATTTGCAGCTGGCGAAGATCCGAACACTCACCACAGCGCTGGATGAGGCATTCGGACGCAAGCCGATGGCGTTTCGCACGGGACGGTATGGCGTCGGTCCGGACACGATCGCGGCGCTGGTCGCGTGCGGGTATCGCGTCGACTCGAGCGTGAGTCCGTTTGTCAGTCTCGAGGCGGTCGACGATGGGCCGACCTTTGTCGGCGCGCCGATCCGGGCCTACCGTTTGGCCCCGCACCGCGACGTGCGGGAGCGGGCTGACAATGGCGAAGGGCGGATCGTCGAGATGCCCCTGTCCTATGGGTTCAATCGCGGGCCGTTTCCCGTGTGGGATCGGGTGCGCCGGACGCTCGAGGCGCCCCCGTTGCGGTGGCTGCGACTACCCGGAATCGCTTCGCGCCTGGGACTGGGGCGACGCCTCAGCCTCAGTCCGGAATGCCATTCGGCCCCTGACATGCTGACGCTGTCGGCGCGCCTGCTGGAGCATGGCGTGCGCCAGTTGCACATGAGTTGGCATACGCCAAGTCTCACGCCTGGGTTGAGTCCATTCGCGAGGACCGCCGCAGACGTCGACCGGCTCTATGCGACGATGGAAGCCTATCTGGACGGGCTGGCGGGTCTGACGTCCTTCGCGTTTGCGACCGTCAGCGAGACGGCGGCGGCGCTCCTCGTATAAGTGGCGGAACCGCACCTGTTGCGGCGCTGCAACGTCCCGCCTCCGCACTCCACGATCCTGCTGCAGCATGCGGGTGGCACGACACGTGCTCCCCCTCGTGGCCGCCCAGGTGACGAGCTTCCCACACGCAGCCGAGGACCCTGATTCGTGTTCAAAAGCATCGGCAGTAACTGGGTCGTAACGGTCGCCAGCATCGTCATGGTCTACTTCCTCACCCCGTTCACGATCCACCGGCTCGGCGATGATGGGTACGGGACCTGGAACCTCATCAACGCGATCACCGGGTACCTGGGACTGCTGGTCCTGGGTGTGCCGATGGCGTCGGTGCGGTACTTCTCGCAACACATCGCGCGCGGCGACGAACGCAAGCTGAACGAGGCGATCGGCAGCTGTACGGCGCTGTATTTGCTCCTGGGTGGCATCGCGCTGGTGGTGGGCGCGGCGCTGTACTTCCTTTTCGTCCGCGGCTATCACATTCCGGCATCATTGCACGGCGACGCGCGAGTGGCGTTCGCTCTGGTCGTGCTCTTCGTGTCCCTCGGCTTCCTCGCCCTCTTGCCGAACGGCATTCTGTCGGCACACGACGATTTCGTTCCCCGCAACGTCGTGCGGCTCTGGGGACTGGTGCTTCGCGTCGTCCTCACCTTCGGGCTGCTGCTGCTGCAAGCGTCGCTCACGATGCTGGCGATCGTCCAGATCGTGTGCATGGTGTTCGACTTTTGGCTCTGCTGGCTGATCATCCGGCGCAAGTATCCCGGCACGCGCATGCGGATCGCCGATTTCGACTGGGGCATGACGCGCGCCATCTTCGCCTTCAGCATCTACGTTCTGGTGCTGAACGCCGGCGCCCGGCTGGCGTTCGAGACGGACTCGATCGTCATCGGCGCCTACATGAACGTGGGGTCGATTCCGTATTTCACGGTCGCGAACAGCTTCATCATTTACCTGATGGAGTTTTTGCTCTCCATCGCCGCGGTCGTCATGCCGATGACGACGCGGCTCCAGACCCAGGGCAAGCACGCCGAGCTACGCGAGATCTTCATGAAGTGGTCCAAGATCGCGCTCTCGCTGACGATCGCCGCCGGACTCTTTCTCATGGTGCTGGGACCCCGCTTCATCGCGTGGTGGATCGATCCGAGCTTCGAAAAGCCCGCGGGTGAAGTCCTCCAGATTCTGATGTTGTCCTACCTGGTATTCCTCCCCGTCCGCGGCGTCGCGCTTCCGATGATGATGGGACTGGGGAAGGCGGGCTTGCCCACCATCGGATTCCTCGTCGCCGGCGTCCTGAACCTCGGCCTGAGCATTGCCCTGGTCCGCCCGCTCGGCCTTGCCGGCGTCGCGCTCGGGACGGCGATCCCGAACGTGCTGTTCGCCATCGTGGTCTTCGTGCAGGCCTGTCGTGAGCTGAATGTTTCGCTCGCGACATTCTGCCGCTACGTCGTGCCGCGCGCGGTCCTCGGCGCGGTGCCGGCGCTCGCGGTGTTGCTGTGGTTCAAAGTCCAACTCGATGTGCGGGGGTTGGTCCCGCTGGCCGTCGCGGGCGTCGCCATGGTGCTGGTATTCGCCGCCACGTGCGTCTTCTTCGTATACCGCAATGACCCCTACCTCGACCTGCGCGCGTCGTTGCCATCGATGCTGGGCGGCGCACGAACGGCGCCCAGGGCCGCGGGGGCGGGGGGAACGGGGGAGGCACCGAGTCACGTATGACCACCATAATCCTCGTCGCCGCGCTCGGCGCGGCGCTCCTCGTCACGGCCGAGCTCGTTTCCCAGTGGTGGATCCGCCGCCGCACGCGCTATCGCGTGTGGCCGGCCGGCATGCGTCTCGAAGTCCGGCAACACCCTGGGCTGTTTCCCGAAGTCGAGCCGATCGTGCATCTCGACATCAACGCGGACGGTGAGCGGGGCAGCGAGGTCGACGGCCGTGCGGACGGCCTGTTTCGGATCCTGGTAGTCGGGGGAAGCTCGGTCGAGTGTTACGCGCTCGATCAGCCGACGAGCTGGCCGGGAGCGCTCGAGCGTTTGCTGAACCGCAAACCCGCGCTGCGCAGCCTCGGCGCCGAGCGCGTGCATGTGGGCAACATCGGCCACTCCGGCGTCGGGGCCGCCGAGCTCGACATGATTCTCGAGCGGGTGCTCCCCAACTACGAGCGGCTCGATGCGATCATCGTGATGGTCGGCGCGAGCACCGCGTACCACTGGCTCGAGGATGGGGCACCGGCGGCGCGGGCACCCTTTGTCGTGCCCGAACCGCTCTTGTTTGCGCAACACCCGGGACAGGAATTCGGTTGGCATCCGCGCGCGTGGGCGCTCGCCGAGATCGCGCGACGCCTGCGGCAGGTGTGGCGCCATCCGGTTGACGTGAAGGAGAACGTCGGCGCATGGCTCGTGGCCGGCCGGCAAATGCGTGGCGAAGCGACGCAGATTCGCACGAGCGTGCCGGACTCGAGCGCGGTGCTCGAACACTTCGAGCAGCATTTCCGGCGCGCCCTGCGTCGGGCGATGCTGCACGCGCCCCGGGTGCTGGTCCTGCGCCAGCCCTGGTTCGAGAAGGTCTACACGCAGGAAGAAGCAGCGCGGTTCTGGCATGGCGGAATTGGGAAGCCCTGGAAGGAAAAAGTCAGCGTCTACTTCAGTCTCGACGTGATCAACCGTCTGCTGAGTCAGATCGATGCGCGGGTCGTCGCCGTCGCCGAGGAGCTTGGCCTGCAGCACGTCAACCTGCGGCCGGTCTTGAATCAGGGTCTCCGCCATTACTTCGACCACGACCATTTCACGCCGGAAGGGGCAGCCGTCGTGTCGCAGGCGGTCACCGACGCGCTGGTCGGCCGCCAGGTCGAGGCCTCCGTTCGCCGGATCACAGAACCGCGGATGCCGTTGGCGGCACGCTGAGCCGCCCATGATCGTCGGCGTTGGGATCGATATCGTCGACACGGAACGCTGGGTGCGCTCCCTGGAGCGTATCCAGGATCAGATCTTCACCCCTCGGGAGTTGGCGGCGTGCGCGAATCGGGTTGACCGGGTCGACGCACTGGCCGCGCGCTTCGCCGCCAAAGAAGCCTGTCTCAAAGCCCTACACACCGGCATCGCGGCGGGCGCGCTGCGGCAAATCGAGATCGTCGCCGATGCGGGTGCCCCCACAGTGCAGCTGGCGGGCGCGCTCGCCAAGCGAGCGCGCGAGTCCGGCGTTCGCCGGGCACATGTCAGCCTGAGTCATGAGGCCGGCTGTGCCGCCGCGGTCGTCATCCTCGAAGGAACGCGGCAGCGCGCGAGAACCCCCCGGCGCCGCGATGCCTCCTGGACGCTGGAGACGACCGTGAGCGGGGGGGGCGAGGCGGCCACATGGTGATCCTGCACGTGGTCGCCCCGGCCGAATTCGGCGGGCTCGAGCGCGTGGTCCAGATGCTGGGGGCGGGGCTGCGCGGCCTGGGCCATGAGGTCCACGTCGCGGCGGTCGTCGCCGATGCGGCGACGGGAGAGCCATTCCTCGCTCCACTGTCCGATGCCGGCGTGCACACGCATCAGATCGTGGTATCCGGCCGGGCGTATGGCCAAGAGCGCGCGGCGATCGCCGCCTTGTGTGCCCGGCTCCGTCCCGATGCCGTCCACACGCATGGCTATCGGCCGGACGTCATCGACGCGGGCGTGGCTCAGCGTTGCGGGATTCCCATTCTCACAACGGCACACGGATTCACCGGCGGCCCGCTGAGAAATCGGATCTATGAGTATTTGCAGCGCCGCGCGTTCCGCCGGTTCGACGCCGTCGTGGCCGTCTCACGGTCGCTCGCCGACCGCTTGGCGCAGGCCGGCGTGCGCCGCTCGCGCATGCACACCGTGCCGAATGCGTGGCGCCGGCCGGCGCCATCGCTCGATCGCGCGGCCGCGCGCCGCATGCTCGGCCTTCCGGAGGAAGGATTTGTGGTCGGCTGGGTCGGCCGATTGAGTGGCGAAAAGGGGCCGGACGTGTTGCTCGCTACGCTGCCGCATCTCAACAGTGTGCCCCTCACGCTGTCGGTTGTGGGAGCCGGGATGCAGCAGCGCTCGCTGGAGACGCTCGCTCGCGAGCTGGGAGTGGCGGACCACGTTCGCTGGCACGGTGTCGTGCCGGACGCGGCTCGGGTGTTTGCGGCGTTCGATGTGTTCGTGCTGAGCTCGCGCACCGAAGGCACTCCGATGGTGCTCTTCGAGGCGATGGCCGCGGGGGTTCCCGTCGTGACAACCGACGTGGGCGGCGTCCCAGATGTCGTGTCGCCGGAGGAGGCGCTGATCGTCGGGCCCGAGGACCCGGCCGCACTGGCCGCCGGGATTCAGGACGTGTATGAGCGCACGGCGCTGGCCGCCCGGCGCGCCCACGCCGCGCGCGTCCGGCTGGAGCGCGAATTCGGTCTTGGTCCCTGGCTCGATCGCTACCTGGACATTTACGAGCTCGTCGCCCGGGGCGTCTCGACAACGGCCGCGGCTTGATGCCCATGCCTGGCGTGGTGCTCGCGTTCGGTGCGGGGCTCTGCCTGTACACCTATCTCGGGTATCCCGCCATACTCAAACTGCTGAGCCTGCGGGTACGCGCGCGGCGGGGTGCGGCCTCGGATCTCCCCCGGATCAGCCTCGTGCTGCCCGTCTACAATGAAGCGACGGTCATTGCCGCGACGCTCGAGCGGATCCTCGCGATCGATTATCCACTCCACCGTCGGCAGATCCTCGTCGTGTCGGACGCGTCGTCGGACGGCACCGATGCGATCGTCGCTCAATTTGCAAGCCGCGGTGTCGAGCTGCTGCGGTTGCCGCAGCGTCGGGGTAAGACCGCGGCGGAAAACGCCGCGCGACCCCTGCTCACGGGCTCGATCATCGTCAACACCGATGCGTCGGTGCGCATCGATCCCACCGCGATCAAACGTCTCGTAGCCGCGTTCGCCGACGATTCGGTCGGTGTCGCATCGGCGCGCGATGTGAGCGTCACCAACGTCGCGGCCCAACCCAATCGTGGCGAGGGGGCGTACGTCGGATACGAGATGTGGGTCCGCGATCTGGAGACTGCGGTCGACGGCATCGTGGGGGCATCGGGCTGCCTGTACGCGATCCGGGCGTCGCTGCACATGCTCCCGGTCCGTGACGACCTGAGCCGTGACTTTGCCGCTGCGTTGACGGCCCGTCAGCGCGGGTTCCGGGCGGTATCGGTGCCGGAGGCGATCTGCTACGTGCCGCGCGGCCGCTCACTCCACCAGGAGTATCGGCGGAAAGTCCGCACCATCACGCGCGGGCTGGCCACCCTCGCGCACAACCGCGTGCTCCTCAACCCCCTGCGCTACGGCGCGTTTTCCTGGATGCTTTTCAGCCACAAGGTGTGTCGCTGGCTTGTGCCGTGGTCTCTGGTCGTGGCGCTGGCCGCGCTCGGACAGGTGGCGTTCACCAATCCGGGGGCCGCCCCTCGAGCGTTGCTCGCCGCCGGGAGCATTGTGGCTGCGCTCGCGGGAATCGGCTGGCTGTGGCCCGACCAGACGTCGCTCCCGCGCGTGCTTGCACTTCCCGCGTATGTGGTGGCCGGGAACGTTGCCGTGTTGCACGCCTGGTTGCGTTTGGTCATGGGGCAGGCCGCCCCGGTGTGGGAGCCTACGCGTCGCGACGCGTTGCCGAGCAGCTAACCGCGCGCACCGTTGCCCCCCTTGGCGCCGACATAACGGGCGATATCGGCGAGCGTGCCGAGGTTGCTCTCCGTGATGTCTTCATCGGCAACGACGACACCAAACTCGCTCCGCAAGAAGGCAATCAATTCCATCACGCCCATCGAGTCGATCACGCCACGCTGTAACAGGCGATCCTGATCCTGCAGCGTAAAACCCGGGCGCATATACAAGAAGGTTTCGTTCACGTAGGCGCGCGTACGCGCCAGCACTGCCGCCTCATCCATGGACACATGCGTCTCCGTTGAGTTCACCATCAGCGCACCGCCGCAGCGCGGGTTTCCAAAGGCGCCGGCCGTGCTGCGTGCCGCGCGCGCTCGCTGATGAATTGGCGATACCACAGCTCGGTCGAGAGGATGGCGACGAGCGCCTGGCTCTCGCGGAATCCCGTCGCGGTGCCCGCCCGGCAGCGTCGCACGAGGCCCGCTACCGCCGCCGGCTCGAAGAGACCGGTCCGCGCCAGGTTGTCCTCATCGAGGACGTCGCGCACGTAATCCACCGGTTCAGGCGTGAAGAATGCCGGAACGTCGGGCGCGCGGTACGGCTGCTTGGGACGTTGCTGCACCGCGGGAGGCACGACGTGGCGTGCCCAGCGCCGCAAGATCGCCTTTTCCCGCAGGCCGCGGAGCTTGCTCTGGGTCGGCAGGCGTGCCGCGAATTCAAACACGCGGGTGTCCAGAAACGGGTAGCGCGCTTCCACGCCGTGCGCGAGCGACATGCGATCGCCCTGCGTGCTGAGGAGGTATGGCGACAGTAGCGTGACCATCTCGAGGTACGCCGCGCGGTTGAGCGGCGACCAGGTCGCGAAGCTCGCGGGCAGGCTCGCGCGCAGCTCGTCGAGCGGATCGGTCCCGGCAAGCGCGGCGCGCATCTCGGCCGAATAGAAGTCCTTGATGCGCGAGGTGAGCAGGAACCGCGGGAGGTGCGAGAACAGCGGGTCGTCCGGCGATCCGGCCTCGAGAAAGGAGCGGCGCCAGAAGTCGCCCCGCCGGCCGCGCGGATCCAGGTACGGATACAGACGATCGAAGAGCCGGGGGCGCACCGTCGACTGCGGCTGGCGCAGGCAGAACAATCGCAGCGCCGTTTCCTTGAACAGATCGTATCCGAGGAACAGCTCGTCCGATCCCTCGCCCGTAAGCACCACCTTGATGCCGTGCTCGCGCGCGAGGCGCGCGAGCAGGTACATCGGTGCGGGAGCCGTTCGCACCAACGGCGTTTCGGCGTGGCGGACGACCTCTGGGAAGACGGAGGCCACATCGTGGGCGCCGATCGCTTGGACGTAATGGCGGCTCTGCAGTTGCCGAGCGACCAGCTGCTGAAACTCCCGCTCGTCGAGTTGCGGATCGTCGAATGTGACTGAGAAGGTCCGCAACGAGAAGGGGGACCCGCGGGCGGCCAGCGCGCAGCTGATCGACGAATCCAGGCCGCCGCTCAGGTAGCCGCCGACCGGGACGTCGGAGCGCAGCCGCAGCGTGACGCTGCTGTCGAGCAATCCGCCGAGGCTCGCGAGTGCGTCGGGGGACTCGGCGCTGGCCTCCGGATAGTCGAGCCCGTAGTAGCGGCCGTGGCGCAGCACGCCGTCGCGCCCATTCCACACCGCGAACGTCCCAGGCTCCAGCGCGTACACGTCACGGAACACGGTTCGGGGCGGGCGGGCTGCCCAGAACGTGAAGACTTGATCGAGCCCGATCGGATCGGGCGCGGCGTCGACCTCACCGGTCGCGAACAACGCCTTGGCCTCGGACGCGAAGAACAGGTCACCGCGCGCAATGCTGTAGAAGAGCGGGCGTACACCAAACCGATCGCGCGCCAGGAATACCGATCCCGCTCGGGCGTCATAGATCGCGAACGCAAACTGCCCGTTCAGGCGCGAGAGCATCGCCGTACCCCACTGTTCGTACGCGTGCACCAGCACCTCGGTATCACAGCGCGTGCGGAACCGATGGCCGGCGGCCTGCAACTCGGCCTGCAGCTCGACGTAGTTGTAGACCTCGCCGTTGTAGACGATCAGAACGGATCCGTCTTCGTTGCCGAGCGGCTGCGCGCCGCCCGCGACGTCGATGATGCTGAGGCGCACGTGCGCGAGACCGACCCGCGCATCGGCGTAGCGTCCCGAGCCGTCGGGACCACGATGCTGCAGCGCTCCCGCCATGCGGTCGAGCATGTCAACCGCCACGCCGCGTGACTCGCGACGGGCCACACCGGCGATGCCGCACATCAGACCGGCTCCCGCTCGAGCGGCGCAAGCTCGCCAACGGGCTCGACGAGCAGCGGGGGAAGGTGGAGATAGCGCGTCGCCGCGCGCTTCTGCTCGATGTCGCGCAGTGCGCGGGCGGCTTCGTCTGGCGTCCGACCGAGCTCCACCGCGATTGCCGCGGCATCGCGGCCGAGGTTGTGCGCGTACAGGATCAGGTCGAGCGTCGCCGTCGGGAGGGCGAAGTAGAACTCCTCCTGCGTCTGCGGCAGCGAGTAGGTGTCGGTCGTCGGCGCGCGCGTGCGGATTTCGGCGGGTACACCGAGAAACTCGGCCAGCTCGTACACTTGCGTCTTGTACAGATGCGCGATGGGCTTCACATCGGCGAGCCCGTCACCACCCTTCACGAAGAATCCCTGGTCGTACTCCAGCCGATTCGGCGTGCCCACGACGGCGTAGTGCAGGCGATCGGCGTGGTAGTACTCGAGCATCGTGCGGACGCGCTGCTTGAAGTTTGTGGCCGCGACGATCTCGCGGTACTCGGCCGCCGGCAGGCGGAGCCGGCGCACCTCGCGTCGCCCGTTCTGCGGAACCTCGACGGCGAGGTACGACACGTTCAAACGATCGGAGTCGAGCCGGCCGCCCGGCAACACCACCTTGAAGCGCCAGTCGTCCCGAAACTCGGGGATCAGACGGCGGATCGCGGCGTTGCGACGGTCATAGCAACCGACAGCCGTGAGGATCGGTGTGATGTTCTCGACGGCGTATTGGATGCCGAGCGCATCGGCCCACCGCGCGGCGATCTCGAGGCTCGCGCGATCCGAGTCCTGCTCGGGCATCAGCAGCCCGAACACGTGTCCCGCTCCCACGGCGCGGACCGCGAGCGCGGCGCAGACGGAGCTGTCGATCCCGCCGCTCATGCCGACGACGAGCCCACGCCTGTTCAGCGACTCGCCGAGCTGCTGGCGTAGCGCGCCGGCGATCCGCTCCGTTTCCTCCGTCGGGTTGAGGTGCAGCTCGTTGGCTAAACTCACGTCCGGTCCTCGATGGTGATGGGAAGGTCGCGCGGAGGCTTTTATGCAAGGATGGCGCCGCAGGACTGGTGCGCCGGCCGTGCCGCACGCCGCCGCAAGTGGTGCGTTCGCGCAACACCCCTGGGGGGCGGAGGCTCACCCAGAGGGTGGTACGGGTGATGCTATAGGGGCAACGGAGATGCGCGTGATTCCCAACATCGCCCAGTTGCTCTGGAAAACGGCTGCTGCTCGCCCCGCCGATCCCGCCGTGGTCGAGCCGCGCAGCGCGCTCGTGACGGACTACGCGTGCCTGCGACATCGCGCCGCCACGGTCGCCGCCACGCTCACAGCCGGGGGGCTACAGGCGTCCGACCGCGTCGGGATCTTCCTCGACGGCGGTGCGGACGCCATCGCCGCGTTCTTCGGTGTGGCGGCAGCTGGCGGAGTCGCGGTCGTCATCAACGAATCGCTGCGGCCGCGCCAGGTCGAGCACATCCTCGATACCGCCGGAGCCATTGCGCTGATCACGTCCGAGGACCTGCTGGCTCGGCAACCGCGCCGGCTCGAGACCACAAGCCGGATCGTCCTGGCGCGAGATCTGGCATCCTCCGCGACGGTTGCCCCGGTGTCCCGGGTCGGAATGGACCCGGCGCAGATTGTCTTCACGTCCGGCTCGACCGGTCTTCCCAAAGGCGTGACCGTCACGCACGCGAACCTCCTCGCCGCCGCCGAGACGGTGATCGCGTACCTCGGCATTACGGCGACCGATCGCATCGCCAGCGTGCTGCCGTTCAGCTTTGTCTACGGCATGAGTCAGGTGTTGTGCGCCGTCGGCAGCGGCGCGGCACTTGTCGTGGAGCGCTCACCCCTGGCTGCACAATTGGTGGCCAACCTGCGCGCGCAGCAGGTGAGCGTACTCGCGGCTGTGCCACCGTTATGGCAGCAGCTGCTGAGTGTCCCGGCATTTCGCGACGAACCGCTGCCGAGCCTGCGCATCGCGACGAACGCGGGCGGCCATCTTCCCGTTCCCGTGGTGCGCGCGCTCCGACGGGCGCAGCCAGACGCTCGACTGTTCCTGATGTACGGTTTGACCGAAGTGCTGCGGAGTACGTACCTGCCGCCCGAAGAGGTCGACCGGCGGCCGGATTCCATCGGTCGAGCAATCCCGGGCGCAGAGGTGCTGGTACTTCGGGACGACCTGACGCCCTGCGCGCCCGAACCCCTTGCGCGCGACCGGTACGCCGGACGCCGAGCGCGTGGTGTTTTCCGGAGATCTGGTGCGACGGGACGCGGACGGCTGGCTGTATTTCGTCGGTCGCAGCCAGCGCATGATCAAGACGTTGGGCTATCGCGTCAGCCCCGATGAGATCGCCACCGTGTTGTATGCGTCGGGTGAAGTCGCCGAATGCATCATCACCTCCGAACCGGACGAGGCGCGGGGAGAGCGTATTGTCGCCTTCGTGGTGCTCGTGGGAGGAGGAGACGGCTCGCTGGAGCGGCTAAGGCGGTACGCAGGCATAGAGCTTCCACGACACATGCAACCGGCGTGCTATGAAGTGCGCGACACGTTGCCGCGGCTGCCCAGCGGCAAGCACGACCTCGCCGCGCTCCGCGGCGAGCAGAGACAGGGCGCGTGGACCTGATACGGCCGTTCCAGCGCGACGACATCCCCGCGGTCCTGGAGCTCTTTCGCACGGCATTCCTGAATAACGGGAACCACGCTCCCGCAGGACTCGAGTCGTACTTCGAGCGCGCGATCTTCCAGAACCCCTGGTACGACGACGCGCTGCCATCGTTTGTCCACGCAAACAGCACCGGCTCCATCGACGGCTTTGTGGGCGTCCAGCCCAAGCGGCTGCGCTTGCGGGGGCGTCGCCTCCGTGTCGCCGTCGCCACGAAGCTGATGGTGTCTGCTAGTGCCGGGCCGCTCGTCGCGGCCCGCATGCTGAGTCGTGTGTTTGCCGGACCGCAGGATCTGCTGCTCTCCGATATCAGCAACGCGGCGGGACGCCGGATCTGGGAAGGGCTGGGCGGCGTCATGGTGTTGCTCTACAGCCTCCAGTGGCAACGGCCCGTCCGGCCCGCGCGGCATGCGCTTTCCTGGCTGCGGGCCCGCGGCATGCCCGGCGTGATCACTGGGGCGTTGCGCCCACTCGGTGCTGTCGCCGATGCCTTGCTGACCCGCGGGAGCTCAGCGCGCGGTGGCTCGGCGAGCGCGGGATACTCGGTCGAGGAACTCTCGCTGGACGTCCTTGCGACACAGCTGCCGGCCCTGCTGGGTGGCCGCGCGCTCCAGCCGGAATACGACGAGCAGTGGCTGCGGTGGATCCTGGAGTTGGCGCAGCAGAACGAGCCGCACCGTGCTCTGCGCCGGCGACTCGTCCGGGATGCCCGTCGGGATCCCGCGGGCTGGTTCCTCTATTTCCTCGAGCCCCACGGTGGGGCCGAAGTCGTTCAGCTCGCGGCGCGAAGGAACGCTACTCCTGCGGTGTTTGAGGCACTCCTCGCCGACGCGCGGACTCTTGGGGCAACGATGTTGTCAGGGCGGTTGGAACCGGGGATGGTGAGCGAGCTGTCGAGGCGGCATTGCTACTTTCGCGAGGCCGGTGTCTGGACTTTGGCGCACACCAGGCAGGCGGACATCCTCGATGCCATCCTGGGTGGGAACGCTTTCTTGAGCCGCCTGGAGGGCGAGTGGTGAGGCGCGTGATGCGCGGACGCCGCGCCGGCGGACTTGAGTGATGCGCGCAAGCGCCGCGGCACGGGCACGACGGTTTCTAGTGCGTTGCAACGCCAGTGGATGGGCGATGAGCATCGTGGCACCACGCTTGCCTTTGAACGAGTTGGCCTCGGG
>WNGB01003889.1_pt1 | contig 25697 bp, 18 predicted proteins | sample 5400681 | NCBI WGS metagenome assembly WNGB01 (sample SAMN13153367, study PRJNA577476) | soil metagenome | isolation source: 115 cm soil or saprolite under grassland replicate 2 | place: USA:California | collected 2016-06-15
GAGCCGAACGGCGTCTTGACCGCGCGCTCCATGCAGGCGATGCCGATGCCGGTATCCGGCTTGCGCTCTCGATCGCGCCACTGCATTGCCTTGGCAACCTTCTCGACGCAGATGCTGACGCCTGACGACGCGAGCCGCTGACCGGTGACGTGCTGATCGCCGTCGCGATAGATTTGTCGAAGCCGCAGCTCCACAGGATCGAGGGCCAGAGCGCGCGCGATCATGTCCATCTGCGACTCGTACGCCCAACACGCCTGCGGTCCGCCGTAGCCGCGCATCGCGCCGGAGGTGGTCTTGTTCGTGTAGACGCAGTAGACGTTGACCTTGACGTTGGGGATCGTGTAGGGACCCGCCGCCGAGACGCCGCAGAAACGCGCGACCGTCGGACCTTTCTCCGCGTACGCGCCGCTGTCGAGATAGACCTCGACTTCGCGCGCGACGATCGTGCCGTCGTTCATCACGCCGGTTTTCATTCGCGTTTGCGAGGCATGACGCCCGATCGATGATGCGAACTCCTCGTCGCGCGAGAAGACCACGCGCACCGGACGGCCGCGCAGCTTCCAGGCGATCGCCGCGGCGAAGGCTTCCGCTTTGAGCCCGCCCTTACCGCCGAAGTTCCCTCCGATGTTCGGTGCGGAGATGATGCGCACGTCCGACATCTGCACGCCGAAGGCATCGGCGATTTCCTTTCGCGCGCGGTACGGCGAATCGTTGTGCGTCCAGACGGTGATCCGAACGTCCTCGGTGAACTGGCAAATCGCGCCGTGCGGCTCGAGAACGCAATGGTTCTGCATCGGCGTGGAGAACGTGTCTTCGAAGATGCGATCGCATGACGGGAACGCCGCATCGACGTCGCCCTTGCGCAGCGTAAAGTGATTGCAAACGTTCGTGGCCGCGATCGGTGTGATGCCTGGAGCGTGACGATACGACCCGAGCTGTTCGTGAACGATTGGCGCGCCCGGCTGAGAGGCCGTGAGCGCATCGTAGACCGCCGGCAGCTCCTCGAATTCAACGTCGATCAATCGGACAGCTTCATCCGCGGTCTGCTGATCGAGCGCCGCGACGACTGCAACCGCCTCGCCGATGTATCGGACTTTGTCGCGCGCGAGGAAGGGCTCGTCGACGAGCGATTCGCCGTGGAGAAACGGCAGCTCCGCGCCGGTCACGATCCCAAAAACGCCGGGCAGCGCTTCGGCCCGCGACGAGTCAACGCGGAGAATGCGCGCGTGCGGGTGCGGGCTTCTGTAAACGCGTCCGTAGAGCATGCCCGAGATGCGGACGTCTTCCAGATAGAGCGCAGCTCCGCGGACTTTGTCGCGCGCGTCGGCGCGGGGCCACGCGTGCCCAACGGTGTCGAGTGTCTCGACTGCCATAGGTCTGACCTTTGTCCGCATCGTATGCGGGCGGTAGGGCTGGGGCTGGCGCGACTGTCACACGTGCGCGTGATGAATGGGGATGAATGGGGTCAGGCCTTCTCTTGGTCCTTTTTTCTACAGGATGGAGATACGCCGCGGGATGCGGAGTTGCGAGCGTTGTCGTTACTTCGAGATGACCAGGCGGCGGTTCTCCACAGAGTAGAAAAAAGGACCAAGGGAAGGCCTGACCCCAAGGTGCAGTATATTTCCGAAATGAGTCGCGCCGGTGAGCGAGAGCGGTTTCTTCGCGCCTTTGGTGAAAGGATTCGCGGCGAGCGCGCGCGCCGCGGCATGAGCCGCAAGCTCCTGGCCAGACACTCCGGCGTCTCCGAGCGCTACATCACGCAGCTCGAGTCGGGGAAAGGCAACGTATCGATTCTTCTGCTGCGGCAGATCGCGACCGCTCTCGCCCTTCCGCTCAGCAGACTCCTCGAGGACGAATCGCCCGCGCAGTTCATCGCGCGGCTACCACCCGCGCAATTGCGCGAAGCTTATGCGTCGCTTGCAGTGCTGTTCGCGGCCGAACCCACCTTCGCCAGGGCGCATCGCATCGCCCTCGTCGGACTGCGCGGAGCCGGCAAAACGACGCTCGGTAGAACACTTGCGGAGGAGCTGCAAGCCCCGTTTTTTGAATTGGATAAGGAGATCGAGCGACTCTCCGGCGTCTCCCTCGAGCACCTGCTCGAGCTCTATGGGCAGAACGCGTTTCGCCGCTACGAGATGCAGGCGTTGCAGGAGCTGTTGCGCGACGTGCCGGCGTTCGTAGTGGCGACCGGTGGAAGCCTCGTGTCCGAGCCGGCCACGTATGAGTTGCTCCTCAGGAGCTGCTTCACTGTGTGGGTGCGCACCACACCGGAGGAGCACATGGCGCGGGTGATCGCCCAGGGAGATCAGCGTCCAATGGCAGGTTCGTCGCAGGCGATGGATGATCTGAAGCGAATTCTGCAGGAGCGCGAGCCGCTTTACGCGCGCGCCGACCTGACTGTCGAGACGACGGCGGTTCCCGTGGAGCAGAGCGTCGCGGAAGTGCGCAATAATGCCTTGGCACCCGTGTTGTAAGGAATTATAGTTCCGAGCCTTGATCACCTTCGACCGTGACCCCGCTTCATATCAGCACTGGCGTCTGAGCTTCGACGGCCCGGTGGCCACGCTTGCGCTCGACGTCGAAGAAGACGCACCTGTGGAGCCCGGTTACAAACTGAAGCTCAACTCCTATGACCTCGGTGTGGACATCGAATTGCGCGACGCGCTCGACCGCATCCGTTTCGAGCATCCCGAGGTCGGAGCGGTGGTCATCATCAGCGGCAAAGAGCGGATGTTCTGCGCGGGTGCGAACATCTACATGCTCGCCCATGCCTCGCACGCGACCAAGGTGAACTTCTGCAAGTTCACCAACGAGACGCGCAACAGCATCGAGGATTCCAGCGAGCACTCGGGGTTGAAGTTTCTCGCCGCGATCAACGGAACTGCCGCAGGTGGCGGTTATGAGCTGGCGCTCGCATGCGACGAGATCATGCTCGTCGACGACCGCTCCAGCACCGTCAGCTTTCCGGAGGTGCCGCTGCTGGCGGTGCTGCCGGGGACGGGCGGGCTGACGCGCCTCGTCGACAAGCGACACGTCCGTCGCGATCTCGCGGACGTATTCTGCACGACAGCCGAAGGACTCGGCGGCGCAAAGGCGAAGGCGTGGGGGCTCATCGATGATGTCGTGCCGCCGCGCCTCTTCGCAGAAAAAGTCCGCGAGCGTGCGCTCGCTCTCGCAGCAACAACCGACCGTCCGAAAGATGCGAAGGGAGTCACCCTCACTCCTCTACGGCGCACGATGGACGAGAAAGGTTTGCACTACGAGCCCGTCGATGTCGCAATCGACGCGGCCGCTCGCACGATCACCATCACGGTCAGCACTCCGACCGCCGACGAGCCAGAGGACCTCGATGCGATTCTCGCCCGCGGCGCCAAGTGGTGGGCGCTGGCGATGGCCCGCGAGCTCGATGATGCAATCCTCCACCTTCGAACCAATGTGCGCGAGGCCGGGATCTGGATTCTCAAAACGCGCGGAGATGTCGATCAGGTTCTGCGCATCGATCGAGCGCTCGATCGGCATGAGGAGAACTGGTTCGTACGCGAGACAATCGGCTTCATCCGCCGTACTTTCGCGCGGCTGGAAGTCTCATCGCGCAGCATCTACGCAGTGATTGATGAGGGCTCGTCCTTCGCCGGCACGTTGTTCGAGCTGGCGCTCGCTGCCGATCGTTCGTACATGCTTGCGGCGGAAAACGGACCGCGCGTGGCACTGAGCGCGATGAACTTCGGGCCTTACACTATGGTCAACGGCCTAACGCGGCTGGCGACGAGGTTCGGTGACAAGGTCCCGAAAACCTTGGAAAAAACATGGAATGCCGAAGAGACGCTCGAAGCGGGGCTGGTGACGTTCGCGCCCGATGAACTCGATTGGGAAGACGAGCTCCGGATGGCAATCGAGGAGCGTGCGAGTCTCTCTCCTGATGCGCTCACCGGAATGGAAGCGAGTCTCCGTTTCGGTGGTGCCGAGACTCTGTTTACGAAAATCTTTGGCCGGCTGTCCGCCTGGCAGAACTGGATCTTCGTCCGGCCGAATGCCGTCGGCGAACAGGGCGCGCTGAAGGTCTACGGCAGTGGAACCAAACCGCGGTTTGCCTGGGAAAGGGTCTGACAATGGCAGCGATCGATTACGAACAACGAATTCCGAACAACGTCGACCTCGCGAACAACAAGACGTTACAGCGCGCGCTCGAGCATTGGCAACCGCACTTTCTTCAGTGGTGGCACGAGCTCGGGCCGGCGTTCTTTCAGAACAAGGACATTTATCTACGCACTGCGACATCGGTGGACAAAGAAGGTTGGGCCACGTTCGGCATGGTGAAGATGCCCGAGTATCGCTGGGGAATCTTCCTCGCCGACCAGAAGCCGGACCGCACGATCGGATTCGGCGACAACATGGGCCAGCCCGTGTGGCAGGTGGTGCCTGGCGAGCACCGCTCCACACTGCGCCGTCTGATCGTCACGCAAGGCGATACCGAACCTGCCTCCGTCGAGCAGCAGCGAGCCCTCGGCTCGACCGCGCCGTCACTCTATGACCTGCGCAATCTCTTTCAGGTGAACGTCGAAGAGGGGCGCCACCTCTGGGCGATGGTTTATCTCCTTCATGCGTACTTCGGACGCGACGGCCGCGAGGAAGCGGAGGCACTGCTCGAGCGTCACTCCGGCGACCCCGACAAGCCGCGCATCCTGATGACCTTCAACGAGCCGATCCGCGACTGGCTTTCGTTTTTCATGTTCACCTACTTCACCGATCGTGACGGCAAGTTCCAGTTGAAGGCGCTCGGCGAAAGCGGATTCGATCCACTGGCGCGAACCTGCCAGTTCATGCTCACGGAAGAGTCGCACCACATGTTCACCGGCGACACCGGCATCGGTCGCATCGTCCGGCGCACGGTGGAAGTCATGAATGACGTTCGGACCGATGATGTGGAGCGGATTCGCGCGGCCGGCGCGATCGATTTGCCGACAATTCAGAAATACATGAACTTCTGGTTCAGCTCTTCGATCGATCTCTTCGGCGCAGATATTTCCTCGAATGCCGCTTCCTATTTCGCGGCCGGTCTGAAGGGACGTCCTGACGAGTCGCTTTATCCGGAACATCGCGCCGAAGGCGAGTATGCGCTCGAGCTTCCCGACGGCCACGCAGGAATGCGCAGCGAGAGCGTCTCGATGCGCAATGCCATGAATGAAGTGATCCGCTCCGCGTACATCCGCGATTGCGAGAATGGCGTAAAGCGGTGGAACAAGATCATCGAAAAAGGCGGCGTAAAGTTCGACTTGCGTCTGCCGAGCTCGCGCTTCCATCGGACAGTGGGGAGCTGGGCGAACGTGCCGACCGATCCGGAGGGCAATCGGATCTCGACGGAGGCCTATGCCGCAGGACTCCCGAACTGGATTCCTACGCCGGAAGATCAGGCATTCGTTGCCTCACTGATGAAGCCGGTATACGAGCCCGGCAAGATGGCGAGCTGGATCGCGCCGCCCGACCGCGGGATCAACAACTTGCCCATTGAATACCAGTACGTCCGGGTAGCGTAGGCTCCGCGCCTTCCGGTATCCTATGGTCCTACCAAAGGAAGCGGAGGTTTGTGCGTGCGCCTGGTCGTCGGATTATCCGGATCATCGGCTCCCATTTACGGCATTCGCCTTCTCGAGGTGCTGAAGACCGCGCGCGTGGAGACGCACCTGGTCATCAGCGACGGGGCGAAGCGCACGATCGCGCTGGAGGCGCGGTGCACGGTGCCTGAAGTCGCGGCGCTGGCGACGGTGGCGTACAACACGCACGACATGGCGGCAGCGATCAGCAGCGGATCATTTCAGACCGACGGAATGATCGTGGCGCCGTGTTCCATGCGAACGCTCGCCGCGATCGCCAACTCGTATGACACCGACCTCTTGATCCGAGCTGCTGACGTGACGCTGAAGGAGCGCCGGAAACTCGTTCTCGTCCCTCGCGAAACGCCGCTGCACCTGGGACACTTGCGCAACATGGTGCGGGCGACGGAGATCGGCGCGATCATCCTTCCGCCGATGCCGGCCTTCTATCATCAGCCAAAGACGGTCGACGACATCGTCAATCAGACCATCGGAAAAATTCTCGATCAGTTCCGCATCGAGCACACGCTGTTCCGCCGCTGGGGACAGGACGTGCCCGCATACGCAGAAGAAAGCGACTGATGCTCACGCGCAGACTTCCGAAGTCGCTCAATGGTCGCGTGTCGGCGGAGATCGCCAAGCGTGTACAGACCGCGATCACGGAAGGCAAACTGCAGGCCGGCGAGAAGCTCCCATCCGAGCGCGACATGGCCAAGCAACTTCGGGTGAGCCGCGTCTCCGTTCGCGAGGCGTATCGCTCGCTCGCGGAAATCGGACTGATCGAGGTCAAGCGAGGCGCGGAGGGCGGCGCATTCATCACTGACCTGGATCATCAGCCAGTCACACGCTCGCTATCCATGATGTTGCGCCTCGGCCGCACTTCGCTGCAGGAGCTGACCGAAGCTCGAGTGCTGCTCGAACCTGTGGTGGCGCGCCTCGCCGCGCAACGCGCCGATCCTGCGAGCCTCGAGCGGCTGGAGGATCTCGTGCGCAAGCAGGAAGCGGCGATCAAAGGCAATGGCGATCTGCGCCGTTATGATCTGCAGTTCCATCGCCTCGTCGCAGACTGCACGCAAAACCTGCCGCTGATCGTGGTCATGAACTCGCTCGCCGATCTCGCGCTCGAGGCGATCTCGCACGTCGATATCAGCCGCGATGTCAACAAACACGTTCTGAAGTTTCACGCGCGCATTGCCGATGCGATTCGCCGCGGCGATTCCGAGGCGGCACACGACATCATGCTCGGACACGTGCACGACGTGCAGGGACGTTTGCGCAAGTTGCCGATTCGCGCCTAGCGAAGTAGATAGTCGAACTTCTTCTTTCCCTCGCGGGCCTTCTCCGGGCTCGGCATGTTCACCTTCGGGAACTTGTCGCGCCAGTGGAACGGCCGGCATGCATCGATGATCGCCCGCGAGTTCGTGGTATTGCCTTTGGCCTTCTCTTCCGGCGGGATGCGCGGATCGAGCGGCGTGCTCCACGCGTTGGTGATGATGTCGATCGACGTCGCCGGATCGGAACGCGTCAACATCGCCCAAACCAACTCCTCCAAATTTGTGACGTCGATGTCCTCATCGACGACGATCGCATACTTGCCGCAGTACGCGCCGGCATGGCACTGCGACACGACATGGCCGGCCTGCCTGGCGTGACCGGCGTAGCGCTGTTTGATTGCGATTCCGATCAGCAGGCGTGAGGAGCCCACCTCGTGCGCCCACACGGCTTTCACGTCAGGCACGCCAGCCCGCTCGACGTACTGCCGAATCAACGCCGATCGAGTGATCGCCCGGTAGCGCGCCAGCTCATCGGGCGGACGAAGCGGAGGACATCCGAGAAGAATGGGATTGTTGCGGTAGTAGATGGCCTTGATGTCGAGGACGGGCTCTTCGCGCACGTCGCTCGCGTAGTAGCCGGTCCACTCGCCGAAGGGCCCTTCCTTTCGTCGCTTGTGCGGATCGACAAATCCTTCGAGCGCGATCTCCGCGTTCGCGGGAATCGGAAGGCCGGTGATTTTTCCGGGCACGACTTTCACCGGCTCGCCGCGCATGCCGCCGACGATGTCGTACTCGCAGATGCCGTACGGCGTCTCGCTGCACGCCATGAGAAAGGTCATCGGATCGCCGCCGAGCACGATGACGGTCGGCATCTGTTCATTGCGAGCCTGGTACTTGTCGCGATGAATCCGGCCGTGTTTGCCCGGCGAGATGTAGAAGCCGACGGATTTCTCATCGTGGATCATCACTCGATAGGTGCCGAGGTTGACCCAGTCTTCTTCGGGATCGCGGGTGACGTTGAAGCTGCCGGTGCCGATGTAGCGGCCGCCGTCGTTCTCGTGCCAGATGGGGGTGGGGAAAATCGTTACGTCGACATCGTCGCCCATCATGATGTTTTCGAAGATCGGGCCTTTGTCGACTTCCTGATAGGGAATCGTCTTCAGATCTTTGAGGCTGTTCTGCAGGAATGCCTCACTCAGCTCGAGCTTCGTCAGGCTCGTGTCGTAGCCGAGGGTCATGTTCTTGCGCTTGCCGCCGAAGAAGTTCGACAGCACGCGGAAGCCTTTCCGGCATCCGGGCACTTCATCGAAGATCACGCAGGGAGCGGCGTCAGAATGCATTGCGATCTCCGCGGCCATGCCGATGTCTTCCTGCCATGATGCGCCGCGCACGATTTCGATCTCGCCGAGCTTGCCGGCTTCGTCGATCCACTCGCGAAGATCGTTGTAGACGAGTTGCATCTTTGGCACGCCTGCTGTCTTTTCGCTCTGCTGTTCGACTTTCGGTGATCGGGAGGACTCGTCGCCCGCGGCCGGCACACTGCGTAATCGCGGCGCCGTCGCTGCGCTTTTGCTGACCTTACTTTTGTTCCGAGTCGTCATTGTCGTCCTCCCGCCAGAATTTCTCGATTGTGCTCGCCGGCGCGCGCGGCTCGTGTGCCGCTGGCGAGGCGTCTTCCGTTGATGATTGCAAATCCGCCGGGCGCCTTCATCGTGCGCGTGCCGTCGGTGACCTCGGACCAGAACGCGCGCGCCTCGAGCTGTCGATCATTGGAGATCTCTTCGACCGTCGAGACTGGATAGCCCAGCATCTCGCGTGCAAGGACGCCGTCGAGGAACTCCTGCTTTGTGAGCGTTGAAAGAAAGCGGCCGATCGGTTCTTCCAGCCGATCGATTTCTTCCTGCGTGAGTGCCGTGACGGCGAATCTCGACCAGTCGATCGCTTTCAGCCATTCCGGTGCGAAGCCGAGTTCATCCATCCAATCAACGAGCTGACGATTGGTGTGACGTCCAGCTTCGCCTCCATAGATGATGAAATTGATCCACCCATCTTTGCACGGCCACAGCGCGCGCATCTTCGCGCCCGTCGTGCTGCGGCCGGTGACGTACACGCCGGCGCGTTCGGGGTTGATGCCATTGAGATCCCAAAATGCGGGCGCATGAGCGATTGCCGAAAGTACGGCCGCCTGCGCCGAGACGTCGACGTGTTGTCCGCAGCCGGTCGTCGTCCTGTAGGCAAGCGCGGTCAAGGCGCCCATCGCCGCCTCCACGCCGACCCAATACGGCGCCTGAGGCGCGGTGACGCGCATCGGCTCGCCGCCCGCGTCACCGGCGAGTCCCATCGCGCCGCTGAGGGCCATGATTTCGAGATCCGAGGCTTCGAAATGCGCGTACGGGCCGAGCTGCCCGAATGGCGTAATCGAGACCATGATCAGTCGTGGATTGTCGCGGCACAGCGTCGTGTATCCAAGGCCGCGCTCATCGAGTGTGCCGGGGCGGAAACTCTCCAAAACGAAGTCCGCGTCGCGCGTGAGCTCTCGCAGCGCGATCTGATCGCGCCCGCTATCAAGGTTGAGCGTGACCGAGCGCTTGCCGGCATTCATGGCTGCCCAGTAAAGCCCGTCGCGCCATGCCCGCGAAGGATCGCCACCCTCCGGCTCGATTTTGATGACGTCTGCGCCGAGATCAGCGAGCACCTTCCCGGCCACGAATCCGAGCGGGTCTGTGAGATCGATGACGCGATATGGATCGAGGAGCATCGAGTCAGACTTTCCTCGTCCGCGATGCCGCGACCGAGTAATGTGGATACCACGTGGAGTCGGCACCGAGTCCGGTGCGCGCGATGCGCACGTCGAGCATGTAGGGGCGCCCGTCGCGCGTCGCCGCGATCGCGCGCTGAATCGCCGGCCGCAGATCGTCGGGTCCATTCACACGCTCGCCTTTGATCCCATACGCGCGGGCAATGTCGCTGTACTCGACATCGGGACTGCCGAGATAACAAATCATGTCTTTGCCTTGCTGTTGTGCGCGGCCGCCGTGCATGAACATGTTGTTGCGCGGCTCGTCGTAACTCCGGTTGTTGCCGATGACCGTGATCACTGGGACGTCATAGCGCGACATCGACCAAAGGGCGTCGGACTGCCCGAACAGGAAACCGCCGTCGCCGAGCAGCGTGACCACCTGTCGATCGGGAATCGCAAGCTTCACGCCGATCGATGCACCGAGACCCCAGCCGAGCGCGCGGCCGAGCGTTCGACCGATCTTCATCTTCTTGTCGTCCGCGAACGAAAACGATCGCAGCACCCAATCCTCGGTGCCGACTTCTTCGACGACGATGGCATCTTTATCGAGCATCTCGTCAAGGGTCAGCAGCAGGCGGGGCCACGTGATTGGACTGGCGTCCCACTGCTCATGTGCCGACGCGAGGTACGCTGCGCGGAATCCATCCGTCGCCTGTTTCGCCTCGGCGAAGCGGCCCTGCTTGATCGCCGCGAGCCGGTCGGCGGAAAGAATCGATTTCACCGCCTGCACGAGCGCCCGCGCGGTCTCACGCACATCGCCTACGACAGCAACATCGATAGGGTAGTTCACGCCGATCTGGCTGCTCTCGATTCGTCCGTGAATGATTTTCGCCGCACGCGGAACGAGCGGCGCGCCGCCGCCCTGGTCGGGCATCTTCGCGCCGAGATTGAGGAAGAGATCGACGTCCGGCGGATAGCGCAGCGGATGCAGATAGCTGCCGAGGTAGAGCGGATGATCGGTTGGAAAATCAGCCGACCAGCTCCACGCCTGAGTGGCCGGTATTGCCAGCAGCTCCGCGAGCTCGAGGATGTCCGCACGCCCGCCGGATGCCGTGACCTCGGCGCCGACGTAAAGCAGCGGGTTCTTCGCCTCGACGAGCAGTTGCGCCGCTTCCTCCACGACGCGCGAATTCGGGATGAGACTCATGGGAACGGAGAGACTCTGTTTCGAAAAAATCTCCGCTTTGTGTTTCTGATAGAGCACGTTTCGCGGAATGCGCAAAAATGCAGGTCCGCACGGCGGCATCGATGCGATCTTGAAGGCGTGGGCCAGCCACTCCGGAATGCGGTTGCCTTCCTTCGTCACCCATCGCCATTTGGTGTACTGCTTGAATGCTTCGAGCCAATCGTCGGTGTCTTCCGCGCCGTCGCGACCATCGGCCCCGGAGTCGATGTGATCGGTGATCACCACGACAGGCGTGCGGTCCTTCATCGAATTGAACATGTTCGCGCTGGCGAGCGGGCCTCCGACGCGGCTGAATGCGGCGAATGACGGCCGCAGCGTCGCTTTTGCGAATCCATCCGCAATGGCCACCGCCTGATGCTCCGATGTCGCCTGAATGAACTGCAGATCGGAACGATCGGCGACGGCATCGGCCAACGGCCCCTGGCCGGAGCTGTTGCAGACGAAAATGAAACGAATCCCTGCGGCGCGGAGTTGTTCGGCAACCAGCTCGCCGCCCGTTCCCTGAATTGTCGTCGTCAGCGCGCCTGCGCTCGTCGCAGCCATCATCGGCTCGAGCGCGCGCACCGCCGATTGCGTCGCGGCGACGCTAAAGCCAGCGGCGGTCGACAGCCGCACGAAATCGCGACGCGAGATTTTGCCGCCGAGGTATCGCTTTGCCAGGTCTCTCATTTCGGGGGTCCGAACGATTGAACGAGATAGCGGGCCACAACTTCGATCTCGCTGCCGGTCAATTTCGCGCCGAGGCGCACCATCTCGTCGACGGAGCGGCGCCACTCGCTGAGCGTCTTATGTTGATCTACCGTGACGCCGAGGTCGTGGCACTGCACGCACGCGGAGATGACGAGTGCGCGACCGAGGCCTTCCGGCAAGGCAGCCTCTGTGTAGGGCCGCGGCCCTCCGCGGCCAGCGTCGCCCGGGACGGTGCCTGCTGGAAGCTGCGCCAGATATTTCGAGATCACTCCCGCCTCGCCCGGCATCAGCGGCGCGCCGCGCCAGATCATCATGTTCACGGTCTGCCGCCAGGCCGCTTCGCTCTTGCGCTGGCCGGTGATCCATTTGAAGTCATGACACTGCACGCACGTGTCGAGGACGAGCTGCTTACCCGGTCCGGGTGGCAGGGTCTCCTGCGCGAATAATTGCGTGACGGAGACGATGGCGGTGATCAGGAGAGCGCGTCTCATCGCATCTGAGTCTCGACGCCCGATTTCTGCAGCTCCTGCTCGAACATCTCGCGGATCGCCGGGTCCTCGTCGGTGTAGTCGATCATGTTGCCGCCGTCGTGAATGGAGACCGTTCCCAGGCGGTGTGTCCGGCCGCCGCCGCCCAGACCTTCGGCGAAATACTTTCCGCCGATCCATGTCGCGGCCATGTAGCGCGCCGGCTGATCACCTCCATTGAAGTGCTGATGGAACCAGTGGTCGGGTGGAACGAAAAGGCTGCCGTCTTTCCACTCCACTCGCATCTGTGTTCGCGCCTCGGAAAACCGATGATGTCCTTTCCACATGAGCGAGTAGCCGCGGCCGCCGATCACGATGACATGCGAGCCGGGACCGTGGCGGTGCGCTCGTTTGTAAGTGCCGACGGGAAATTCCGACACGTGACATTGAAGCGTGTTGTCGGCGAGCTGAATCTCGGACGTGCGATTCCTTTTTCCCCGTGCTTCCGCTTCGAAGAGCGTCAATGTTCTTGCATCAGGAATGAGGCTGCACTCATAGGAATCGCCGCGACCTTTGCCGGTGACCCCCGGTGCTCGCCCATTGCGGATCTTGTCGGGACCGCATGCGAAATAGTCGTCTTGCGCGTTGTATCGGTCTGTGAACACGAAGTCGTTATTGAAGATGAAGTTTGCATTGTGAAAAAGATCCATGACGATCGGCAGATCCGTCACGGACACGAATCGCGCCGGGCCACTCCCGCGATTGATGTGCTCGCGCCAGACGTTGAGGGGGGGAGAGAACAGCGAGCCTTTACTCCAGCGGAAGCTCCTCTTGTTCCGGCTGTCGTGCCAAATGAAAGTCTCTCCTTCGCCATCGAGCACGTAAATGACTTCTTCGAAGAGATAACGTTGCGGCTTTGTCCGCGCGCCGCCAGGCAGCTCACACACATACGCGGCATCGGTACCCTCCGCGCCTTCCACGACGACGTGAGCGCCGCGCACTCCGAGCCGCTCCCAGTCGCCGAGCGCCACCTGCCTCAGGTCGGTAACCGCATAGCCAGTATGGATCGGGATCTTGTCGGCCTCGATGAATTGCCGATACGGAGTCTTCTCGCTATACGGCTCGGCTCGGAACAATTCAGGAGTTGCTTTTACGGAATCGAGAACGGATTCCACTGTCGCCCGGCTGTTGCCGGCGGCGGACGCGCGATCAGCGAACTTCCGCTGCGACGTCAAACCTCGGTACAGCCGGGCGATCAGATCTCTCATCAGAACACGAAACGCACAGCGAGTTGGAACGAGCGGCCGTCAGTCACTGTATTGAAGATCTTCCCTGCATCCGGCAGGCGATTGCCGGTTTCGTCGAACACCGTCTCGCCATCCGTCGTGTTGGAAGGAAGATCGAAATTCGCGCGATTGAAGACGTTGAAGACCTCGAAACGGACTTGCGCGTTGTAGCCGCCGGTAAGCGGCGTTGACTTCACCAGTGCCATGTCGACCGTTCGCAGATCCGGACCCCGCAGACTGTTGCGCTTCACATTGCCGCGAGTCCCAAGTGCCGGGAACGCGTAGCACGCTGGGTTGAACCACATGTTCGGGCTGCGGCCGCCGGGCACGTTGTTCGGATTGCATCCCGGAACGAGGTTTGGCCGTCCGATGTTGTCGGTCGAGCCGTCGCGATCCGGATCCCCGGCGAGGACCGGCGTAAACGGAACGCCGCTGGCGTACATCGCGATCGCGCTGATCTGCCATCCCTCACGCAGTCGTCCTTTACCAAACGGCAGGTCATAAGAGGCATTGGCCAGCAGATTGTGGCGAACGTCGTAATCCGACGGACCCCAATCGAGCTTCTTGTTGAACGGATCGAACGTGCGGGCCTGACCGTTGACGTACTCCTGCCGCCCGCCCGAACCCGAGCGATCGTCCTCCGATTTTCCATATGCGTAGGAGATCTGATACTGGAACCCCTGAACTCGTCGCTGCTGCAGCGCAACATGAACGCCGTTGTACTTCGACTCGAAGCCTTGCATGATGAAGCGCACCGATCCGAACTTCGAGTTGCGGCGCTTCGAACCCTCCGGGAAGAATTCGCTTCCATCCGGCTGAATCTGCGGAATGGCGATATTGGCGTCGCCCTGTCCCAACAAATTGACGCCATGGGAGCCGAAATAGCCGACAAGAACCGCCGTCGAGCCGAATTCTCTCTGGATGTTGAGGTTGTAATGCTCCGTGTAGACGGGATTGAGGTCGTAGACGAATGCTTCCGTGTCGGAAACGCCAGTCGTTGTGACCTTGGTCGGGTCGATCGGCAGCGTCGGACTGCTGATCGTGGCGCGGTCGACGAACGGCAGCGACCGGAAGATCGGATTGCGCCAGATGGAGAAAAGCGGCTGCTCATAGAAGATGCCATATCCGCCGCGCAAGGCTGTGCGACCGTCATTGGTCATCTGCCATGCAAAGCCAACCCTTGGCGCGAGATTCTTCTTCGTGTGGTTCTTAAAGAGATCGCCTCCGACAGTCACCGTCGGATCCATGATGTCGCGCAGATTGGACACCTTGCCGTGTGCTTCTGTCGGAGTGGTGACGAACTCCCACCGCAGGCCGGCATTGACGGTCAGGCGCGGCACGACGGTGATGTCGTCCTGAACAAAAAGGCCGATCAGATTCTGCCGATAATCGCGTTGGAAGTCGGAGCCGGGCTTCGCGATCTCGAAAGTTCTAACTTTGCCTTTGAGAAAATCCGACAGGTTCCTGAAATTCAAACGGCCGCGGCTGCGCGATTCAGAGTTTCCGTTATAGCTAAAATGCGCGAAGTTGAAGCCGGTCTTGTACGAATTGTGTGCCGTGATGAATGACAATGTGTCCGTAGCCTGATATTCATCGGCCGCGAACAGCTTCGGATTCGTGCGGTCCGTGCCAATCTCGGTGAGCCCGGAGACATTGACCGAGCCGAATCCCTTCCCCTGCACAAATGCGAGCTCGGTGTGCGGATCGAGCGGATTGACGTCCTCGAGGGGCTTCGATCGGTTATAGCCGCCGCGCAGCTCATTGAGCAGCGTGGAGGAGAACATGTGCCGCTCTTCGAGCGTCGCCACGAGCTTGTGGTTCGTCACCAGATTCGGCCATTCCGGATAGAGGACCGGCTGGTCGATCTGGGAATTGTCGATGAGGATTCGACCGAAGCCGCTGTCTCGCTCCGTGAAGTTCTGATCGAAGCGAGCGACCCCGAAGTTTTGCAGCGAATGGCGCCCTTCCGTGCCGACGAACTCCGCGACACCGGTCGGCTTGCCCGCGCTGTCGAGGATCAGTGGGCCATTCGCGTGTGGAAAAAGATTGAGGTACGGCACAATGGCCGAATTGATCTGTACCGTGCCGGTCGGGAGAATCCCCTTGCGGGCGTTTTCGTCTGGAACCGTCGCGACAGAGGTAACGTCCTTTAATTCTCGCAATCCCTCGTAGCTGACAAAGAAGAACGACCGATCCCTTGCGACCGGACCACCGAGGGATCCGCCAAACTGATTGCGGCGGAAATTCGGCTTCTCGTCGGCGAAGAAATTCTTCGAGTCGAGCCTGTCGTCGCGATGAAATCCGAATGCGGAGCCGTGGAACTCGTTGGTGCCCGACTTCGTCACCACGTTGAACACGCCGCCGCTCGCGCGGCCGTACTCGGCGCTCATGGTGTTGGTCAGCACCTGAAATTCCTTGATCGTCTCGACGCCGGTCATGTAGCCCTGCGCACTCGCAGGCGTGTTGTTCAAGGCGTCGTTGTAATCGGTGCCGTCGAGGGTGAAGAGGTTCTGATTCGGACGCGAACCGGCAACCGAAATCTTCACGCCGTAACCCACGTCGGATGAACCGGTGCTCGCGCGGCTCATGATCACGCCCGGTTGCAGCAGAATCAGCTGCGCGTAATCGCGCCCATTGAGCGGGAGATCTCGGATCTTCTTCTCGTCGACGTTATAGCTGACCTGGGACTCGGTCGTGTTGACCAGGGGTGCCTCGCCCTGCACGACGATGGCTTCTGTCATCTGCGCCAGCTTCAGGCTGAAGTTGATGACAGCCTCGCTGCCGACATTGAGCGAGATGCCTTTTCTCACCGTCGGCTGAAACGCGCCCAGCTCCGCGCGGATCTCGTATTTGCCGAGGCCAAGACCGGGCGCGCGATAGTGACCGCCGGCGTCGGTGACGATCACACGCGTTTCTCCACTGTCGATGTTCCGGATCGTGATCGTCACGCCCGGCAGTGGCGCTTTCGTCTCGTCCGTGACCGTGCCCAGGATGCTGCCGGTGATGACCTGGGCGAAGCCACAGACGGCGAAGGCGAAGACACCGAGAATTACCGCAACTGAGATGAGTAGCTTTGATCGGGACATAGTTGCCTCCGTTTTCCTGGTGCGGTTGCTAATCGCTGACCCGAGCCTACCGCCCGGTGCGGGCCAAAACCTCCAACCACCCCCGGACACGCTCTTTCGCCTTCGACACCTGCTCCGGGGTGAAAAATTTGTGCGGATCCACTTTGTCGATCGGGTAAACGGGCCGCTGAAAGTCTCGTTCAAATCCGAACGGCACTGTGGCATCGATGCCCATACCGCCTTCGAAGCGGGTATTCGATGCCGTCCACTCTTTGTCGCCAGCGGTCATCCGCTCGGCGGGCTGGAAGGTCTGACCGATTCCACCGGGGAGCGGGTTGATGATGTCCGTATGCGGATTCACTCGCGTGGTCAGACACCACATGATGTCGTCCATGCTGCGAATGTCGACGTCGGGACTGACGGCGATGGCCAGCCGCATTCCCTGATTGCAGGCGAGAATCGCCGCAAGAAAATTGCGCTGCCATCCTTCCTCGATTTTGTTGCGCTTCTTGACCTGAATGATGACGCCGCCCCAATCGGTCAGGCAGTAAGGAATGTGAACATCCTGGACGATTCCGGGCTGCAGTCGCTCGCATAGCTCATAAATGGCGGCGGTGCGCACCGTCGTATCGATGTTGTTGTCGTCGGCTGTATGAACTCCGAGCGGGAAAATGATCGGACGCGACGAACGCTTCCGCATTGTGATTGCGGTGACGTGGAATGTCGGCGCCTTATACGCCTTCCCCATATAGCCGGCCCACTCAGGATGGAACGCGTATTTGCCCTGGACTCCTGCCTTTTCGGCTTCTGCAGTTTCATAGCGCTTGTCGCGCGGATAGAGAAGACCCTCGAGAACGTATTCCGATTCTGCGATCGCATACGCATCCACTGTGCGCGCCTTCACAATATGGATTGGACTGCCCTGGACAGCCCCGGCGCAGCCGATCTCGTCGCAGCCTTTCGGCAGAATGACGTAATCGAATCCGGCGCCGGCAAGCAGCGTGCACGCTGGTGGAACGCCGAAACACATGGTCAAGGGAATCGGCTTCTCATCCTTGTAATGCGCGGTGATGATCTGCCACATGTGCGATCCGGGCGACGCCTGGAACGTCCCGACATTCCCCCACCGGAAATTCATGCGGTTGTAGCCGATGTGGCTTCCGCCGTCGAAGTACTCGCCAACCACACAACTGATGCCGCTGCCGACGGTCAGCTCCGTCTCCAGCGCGGTGTGACGGATCGCGGTGATGTACTTGTTGACGTCGAGATCGTCTGTAATGACCTCTTCCTGACACGGCGCGGCGCTCTGCGGCACCTCGACCGGCGCCATCGGGTGCGTCAGCGCATATGCGACCTTGCGGACGCGATCGATGGGTCCATTGAAGCCGAACATCTTGTCGAGGACACTGCCGTCGGCAAAGAGATTCGTAATTGCGCGAGCGTGCGGCTTGCCTTTCACACGATTGAAGAGGAGCACAGGACCGCCGTCGAGGTGCTTCTGGAGTCCGGTGATCTCGAGATCGGGATCGACCTCGACGTCAGTGGTCAGAACGTCGCCCTGAGACTCGAGAAACTCCAGAGTCTTGCGCAACGAAGTCACATCGCGCGTCGCTCGCTTCATTCTCGGTTTTTCCTCGGCAATTGTGGTCATTTTGCTCCGCTCCTTTGGATGTTCAATTCTGTGAATTCACTGAAGACTTCGTCGTTGTCCTGCGCGAGGCAAGGCGCAGGACGACGAACGCGTCCCGGTGTTTCACTCAACTGATAAGAGAGCATTCGATAGCGCTGCGGCCCCATCTCTGTGTGATCCATTGCTTGCCAGATGTCACGCGCGGCAAGCTGCGGATCGTCGAAGAGGTCACGCACCGTATTGACGGCAGCGGCATGAATACCCGCGCTCTGCAGCGACTCCATCAGCGCCAGCGCATCGCGATCGCACGTGCAAGTGGCGATGAGATCATTGAGCTCGCGCTCGTGCTGCCGCCGGCTGGTCGCAGTTTCGAAACGCGGATCATCGCGCCACTCCGGATGTCCGAGCGCGCCGCACAGCCGGCCCCACTCCTCATCGTCCCAGCAACTGATCACGCACCAGCGGCTGTCGCGGCACGGATAACAGCCATGCGGCACTGCCGCCGCATCGCGATTCCCTCGGCGGCGCGCAATCGTGCCGGTTGCTTCGAATTCCAGAAGCTCCGTGGTGAGGAACTGAACTCCGGTCTCGTATTGCGAGACATCGATGTAGACGCCTTCGCCAGTCCGGCGTGCGTAATCGAGAGCCGCGAGAACGGCGGCGCCGCCATACGCGACGGCGATCAGGTCAATATAAGGTCCGTACAGGAGTGATGGCGGACCATCGGGGTCACCAATCAGCTCCGTAAAGCCGCTCAGCGATGAAAGCTGCGAGCCGAAGCCGGGGTGCTCCGCGTTCGGCCCGGTCTGTCCCATGTTGCTGGTGCTCAACATCACGAGATCCGCCTTGCGTTGGCACAGCGTCTCCCAGGCAAGTCCCAGGCGTGCCATCACGCCGGGGCGCATGTTCTCAATGACGATGTTTGCGGTTTCAATGAGCTTGAGCGCGAGCTCGACTCCTTCGGAGGATTTCAGATCGATCGTGACGCCATACTTCGAGTCATTGAAATACGAGAAGCATCCAGAACGATTGAGCCCAAGCTTGCCATCCTTGAATGGCGGATACTGCAGACGGAATCCGTCGGGACGGTTCTGCGACTCGACGTGGATCACGCGCGCACCGAAGTTCGCCAGGTACTTTCCAATCGCCGGTCCGGCAGCGTAGCCGCCGAATTCAACGACGGTGACTCCCTCGAGCGCGTCGTTCGCTTTAGGCGTCATGCTCATGGTGATGATCATCGTGACTGTGTCCGTGATGGTGATCGTGCAAGCCCGGGTTGGCGAGAGCGCCGGCCTTCATTGGACGCCCGAGCTCGTGCTCGAACAGCGTCTTGATGCTCGGGTCCTCCTGCGGCGCCTCGATCTGTTCGACTTCCAATGGGATTCCGAGGCGTTTCGGGAAATCGCCCTCGGTAATGGCCCAATACCGCGCCTTTGTATTGCCCGTGTTGAAGTGTTGGTGATACCAGAAATACGGCGGCGATACGATTGAACCCGATTTCCAGTCGATCTTCACCGGATTGTCTTTCTCGCTGAGGCTCTTGCGCCCTGCGAGCGAGAATCCCTTGCCATTGAGCGTCAGAATGATCGCTTCATACGGATGACGGTGGCCGAGCTTGTACGTGTCGACGGGGAACTCCGATACGTGCGGCTCGAGAATGGTATTGCCTCCCATTTCCCAGAAGACGCTCTCGTTTCCTTTGCCACGCTCTTCCCACGGGATCACTGTGGTCGTCCGTATGTCCTTGACGTAATTCGTGCGCCACCAGCGGTGGTGGATCTTCTCACCGGCGGAGTAGTAGTCGGACTGGCCCTTGAACCGACCCTTGAAATTCGAGTCGTTGATCATGCCAAGGCTGCCGAAGACCTGCATCATGAAGGGGAAGGTGGTCACAGCGAGCAGTCTCGCGGGATGCGCCGAATCGTCATTGTGATGCCGGTAGGTCGCATTGAGCGGCACTGTGAACAGATCGCCTTCGGACCATTGAGTTTTCGGTCCATTCTTGCTCTCGCCAAGAGTCGTGTGCCCGCGTCCTTTGAGCACATAAAGGAGCTGCTCATAGAGGTGTCGCTGCGGAACGAGAGCCTTGCCTGGAGCGATCTCCATGATCACTCCATCCATGTGCACGTTTCCTGAGAAGTTCAGGTACAGTCCACGTCCTTCGATTGCGGGCCACGGCTGTGCTTCCTGATCGCGTGCATCGAAGATCGAGTACCCCTCGACCATCGGCACTTTGCTCTGGCGGATCCAATCGCGATAGAAATTGCGTTCCAGCCGGCCGCCGCCGCCGATGTTGGCCGGACTGTATTTTGGATTCTCCTGGACCTGCGCCACTGCATCCGGGAATGCTTTGGCCAGCACCGCCGCTCCCGCTCCGACCACCGTTAGACGCTCGAGAAAATCGCGGCGCGAAACGACGCCGGCGATCATGTCGTCCAGGAAATTGCTCATGACTGCCCTCCCGCAGGTTTCATCCGATTCTCGACGCCGTTCTTCCTGAGCTCGGCCTCGAAGATTTCGCGAATTTGTGGATCTTCGTCCTCGTACTCGATCAGGTTTCCGCCTTTGCGAATGCTGGTCTTTCCGAGACGATGGGTCCGTCCGCCGCCGCCGAGGGCGCGCATGAACCAACGGCCATCGCCGCCCCAAGTGGCGGCGAGATAACGGGCCGGATTCGAGCCTGTGTTGAAGTGCTGATGGAACCAGCCGTCGGGCGGAACGAACAGGCTGGCCTCGACGAAATCGACTCGAACGTGATTCGGCGCTTCGGAAAATTTGGGCGAGCCCTTCCACATCAGCGTGTAGCCCTTGCCATTCAGCATGAGGACGTGGGAACCGGGTCCGTGTCTGTGCGCCTTCTTGTACGTGCCGACCTCGAATTCGGAGATATGCGCCTGCATGGTGTTGTCGGCGAGCTGCAGCTCGATGCGCTTGTTGTGCGCTCCGCGTTCTTTGCTTGTCCTGACGTCAATCGTGCGAGCGTCGGGAATCAAGGCGCTGCTCCAGGAGTACACGCCGGCCGCTTGTTCACTTTCTTCGGAGGTGGTCTCCTTCTGATGAAGTTGTTCCGGTCCTGCTGCGAACGCCTCCGCCTCGCCCTCATAGCGGTCGCGGAATACATAATCGTTGTTGAAGACGAAATCGAGATTGTGAAAGAGGTCAATGACCACCGGCGCGTTCGTAATCGCCAGAAACCGCACCGGCTGCATTCCTCGATTGAAGTACTGCCGCCATGTGTTGAGCGGCGGAGCGATCACAGAACCGGTTTTCCAGCGAACAGTCTGTTTCGCTGACGAACCGGCATTCCAGATCGCGGTTTCACCTTCGCCATTGAGGATGTAGACGACCTCTTCAAAGAGATACCGCTGCGGTGTCGTCTTGCCGTTCGGTGGAATCTCGCAGATGTAGGCGTCATTGACGCCCTCGCCGCCTTTGAGATCGATGTACGCACCGCTGACGCCGAGTCGCTTCCAGGGTTTGACCTCGAGCGCGCGCAGATTGAAAACGCTGTAATCCGTGTAAATCGGCAGACCTTCCGCCTTCATCCAGTCTGCGTAAGGATTGCGGTTCGTCTGGTTCGGGTTCTTGTGCGTTTCGGGATGGGCGTGACCATGATGGTGTTCGTTGAGGCGCGGTTTACCGTTCTTCTTCTCGTCGACGGCTGCAAGCACGCTCTCCGTGGCCAGCAGTCCGAATCCTGCCACTGAAGCGCGTTCCACGAATTCGCGGCGCGAGATGCTCCCGTTCGCGTAGTGGCGAACCCAATCGCGCATCGTTCGTTTCGATCCGCTCATGAGAAGAATCCTCCAATTCCTGACGCGCCGAACCACCACACGCCGAAGGCGATGCTGCCGAAGCCGGCGGTGAGTTGCAGTCCAAAGCGGAACGCCGCAAAACGACCGGCGATGAAGAGCACAGGTAGACTCATGAGGAGCGTTAGAACCATCATTCCGGCCGCCGAGCCGATGCCGAGCATCGCGATGTACAGAAGACCGGCTGCCGCGGAGCCGGTCGTCGCGACGGCAACGATTGCCAGGCCAGCGCTTCCTGCCAGGCCGTGAAAGACGCCGACGGAGAATGGCCGGAGCCCGAATCCGAGAATATGTCGATGCTCGTGCCGCCTGTGCGGGGCGTGCGCGTTGTGCTCATGGACATGAATGTGCTCATGACCGTCATGCGCATGGCTGTGGGCATGCACCTTCCACCCACGAAATCCGCGGATGATCGCGCTGACGCCGAGAATCACCAGCATCGCCGCTATACCGCTCTCCAGCCACTGAGCGACCGGTTTGCTGATCGTCAGCTTCAGCGCGAGCACGAGGGCGCTCGCGCACATCAGAGCGAATGCGTGACCGATTCCCCAGAACGCCCCAACGAGCGAGGAGCGCCAGACGCTCTTCTGTTCACTGGCGATCGTCGACACCGCCACGACGTGATCGGGGTCGAGAGCGTGACGCATGCCTAACAGAAAGCCGATGCCGGCGACGGTCCAGATCCATCCATTCATCAATTTCGTTCGACTCCTTCCGCTAAACGAGACCGATCAGAGGCCAGTACAGGGGAACCAGAAGCAGCAAAATGACCGACTGAACGATCGTGAGCGCGAGGCCCACCTTGAACATGTCACGCGCGTCGAAATATCCGTACGAATAGCCGACGACGAGGACGGCCGACTGATAGATGAAGATCTTGCCGCCGACTGAGAAGGTCCAGATCATTCCAAGCACCAGCGGATTGAGCGCGTGTGCGTGGGCAAAATTCATCAGAATCGGCAGAGACGTCGCGAGCATCCCCACTTCGTCGCCGAGAAAGATGTGATAGACGAATGCTGTCCAGTAGAGGACGAAGCTCGAGCTATAGACGTTTGTGATGTAAGGCTCGATTCCGGAGATCAGAAACCCGCTCAGGATGTCCAACGCGTGAGTGACTCGCAGGACTTCGCTGATGCTGAGCGCGGCCGCCACGAAGAAAATGGGCAGGTAATTGACCTTGCGGACGTCTTTGACGTCGAGAACGCCGATTCCCGGCAACGTGGCCACCAGGCCGATGCCCAGACCGATCAGCGGCGCGGGGATCCCGTGCAGAAAGTCGGTCATCCACAGAAGGATCGCCGCCGACATCAATAGTGCCGATTTCTTTTCCAGAAGAGTCCATGGCCCCATCTTGTGCAGCTCTTGATCGAGATGGCCGGCGCCGCCGGGAAGCTCGGTGATCAGGTTGCACGGAAGGTATGCAAAGAACCATCGGCTCCAGAGGACCGGTACTTGTCCGATCTTCTCAATGATTCCGCGAGCGGTGATGGATGCCGCGCCGGCGATCACCATCTTGTCGAAGATCGTCGCCGTATACGTGAGGATGATGAACATCCCGCGGCCGATGTTGCTCCCAGGAGCAACGCCAAACGCTTCGATGAGACCGAGAGCCACTGCGGCCATGAGGACGACGCGGGCAATGCCCGACGGAACGAGAAACGTAAGGAGGAAGTCGGAGATGATGAGACCGAGGAGCAGGCGCGAGTAGCTGTGTCCGACACGTCGCATGACCAGGTACGCGAGGCGTCGCGCCAGACCGGACTTCGTGGCCATCATGCCGAAGAGCATGGCGCCGAAGAGGAACCACGTCGTCGAGTTCGCAAACCCTTCGAACGCTGTCTCGAATTTGACGACCTTCAGCGCCCACAATAGATAACAGCCCATCAGCCCCGTCAGGGCGTGATCGTACGCATGCGTGATCCAGGCGATGACCACGCCGAGCGAGATGGCGATCGCATGCTGGATCGTCGGATCGAGCTGCAGCGGAGTAAACCAAATCGCGATCGGCACGATCGCGGAAAGCAGACGGCCCCAGAAGACGACGGAGACCGGCGGCCTCAATTCGATCGCCTGAAGTCCGTCTAACGCGCGTTCCGGCATCGCCTCAGTGGTCAAGCAGCCCAGTTCTCCTCAGTACGTCATCCAGAATCTTTTCGCGCCCCGAGTTGATGGAGACGAGCGGAAGCCGCACCTCATCGCTTGGCAGCAGACCCACTCGCTTCATCATGTATTTGAGCGGGATTGGATTGGTGTCGAGAAAGATCGCCTGTGCAATCGAGAACAGCTCGTAATGGATCTTGCGCGCTTCATCCCACCGCCCGCCGCTCGCCGCATTGCACAGGGCAGCGACGCGCTTCGGATCGAGATTGCCGACAGCATTCATGACGCCGGCCGCGCCCACGGCGAGCATCGGCAGGCTCAATGACTCGAGTCCGCAGAAGACGCGAAAGTCAGGACCGAGGCGGATCAGAAGCTCGGTGACCAGATCGAGCTCGCTCGAAGCGTGCTTGATGCCGACGAGATGCGGAACGGCGTCAGCGATCCGCGTCACCGTTTCTGCAGTCACAGAGACGGCTGCGCGGCCTGGAATGTGGTAGATGAGCAACGGAAGGCTCGTTCGCCTGCCGATCTGAATGAAGTATTCCGCGAGTCCGCCTTGCGGAGGGCGAATGTAGTACGGGGTGACGACCAATAAGGCATCGACTCCCGATTTTTCCGCAGCCGCAGAGAGCTGCATTGTCTCTTCATAAGAGCCGGCGCCGCAGCCTGCAACCACCGGGATTCGTCCTGCGCTGCTCTTGACCGCTATTGTGAAAAGCTCTGAGCGTTCTTTGATCGAGAGGCTCGTCGCTTCGCCTGTGGTTCCGGCGATGACGACGCCGTGAGATCCGCCTTCAATCTGCTGCTCGATCAGTTTCGCGAATTGATCGAGATCCACTTTGCCGTCGCGGAACGGTGTGACCACCGGTGTATAAGAGCCGCGCAGGAATGTGCTCTCGAGCGGAATCACCGGCCGACCTCCTGCTTCGCTCGATTCGTCGCGAATCCGCCGGTCGTGCCGAGGACCTCAGGAGGCTTCTCGAGGTCCTCCTGCCACAATAGAGAGCCCATCGCGATTTGTAATGGGCTGTCTTGAATCGTCAACTCGTAAACGTCTTCGTCGTGAGACGAGTGATTGTGAATCGCCCATCCGGGAGCGGTGAGCATCAAGTCTCCGGCCTGCCAGGTGTAGCGCTTTCCTTCGACGACGCTCGATCCGCTTCCTTTGAAGAAGTAATTGATTGCCGAGGCTGTGTGGCGATGCGGACGATCGACGATGTTCGCTGGGCGCAGGCACATCGTGGCGAAAAATGTATGGGAGGTTCCGTTCGTGCGGCCTGTGGCTGGGTTATACAGAAGATAGAGGCGGCGGCCGACATAAGAGCTGCCGAGGGCCGCGAGCTTGTCGAGCTGCTCTTGTACCTTCTTCCACGGCCAGTGAAGCGCCTGCATCCGCACGACGTCCGGATGGATGAGCTTCTCGTACGGCATGAGAAACGCGCCGTCGCTGCTCAGTTGGAATGTGCCGAACGGGTTCTCCTGCTCCTCGGCGTCGGTCTCGCGTTCTTCCTCGACAGGGGTCGCGGGATCCTCTTCGACGATGTGCACATTGAGTTTCTCGAGCAGCGGTGCGTTGCTGTATGTCAGCCGCACCTGCAGTTCGTCTGTATCGTTGACGTGCTCGTAGACGGACCACGGCGGAGTGTTCCACACGTCGTACTGCTCAAAACGGATGCGTTTCCCTTCGATGATCGACATGCCGCGGCCGCTGATGCAGAAGTTGACCAGCGAAACGTTGTGACGAACCGGCCGCGTACGCTCGCCCGGCTCGAGGACGGAGAGTGAAACGGCGGTCC
>WNGB01005807.1_pt1 | contig 25694 bp, 20 predicted proteins | sample 5400681 | NCBI WGS metagenome assembly WNGB01 (sample SAMN13153367, study PRJNA577476) | soil metagenome | isolation source: 115 cm soil or saprolite under grassland replicate 2 | place: USA:California | collected 2016-06-15
GACGAGGCTGAGGCCCAGGCCCAGGCCGCGCTCGGACCGGCTGGCGTCGCCCCGGTAGAGGCGCTCCCAGATGCGGGGCAGCTCGTCCGCCGGGATGCCGGCGCCGGTGTCGGTCACGGTGAGGACGGCCTCGGCTCCCTCGAGTGCGGTCTGCACCTCGACCCCGCCGCCCGCGGGCGTGTACTTGATCGCGTTATCGAGGAGGTTGGCCGCGACCTGGCGCATGCGGTTCCGGTCGGCGGAGACGCACACCCCGGGCGCGGCGTGGCTTTGCAGGACGATGTGCTTGTCCTCCGCCACGTCGGAATAGAGGGTCACGGCGTCGCGGACCACCTCCGCCAGCTCGAGCCGCTCGCGGGAGAGCCGCATCGCGCCGACCTCCGCCTCCGAGATGTCCATCAGGGTGTCGAGCATCGCGGCCACCCGCTCCGCCTCCTCGAGGCAGTCCGCCAGCGCCTCGCGCGGATCGCGCGCGTCCGGGCCCGTACGCAGGCCGGCCTCGGCAGCGGCACGGAGCCGCATCATCGGCGTGCGCAGGTCGTGCGCGACGTTGTCGAGCGAGCCGCGCATGGCCGCGATCAGGCCCTCGATCCGGTCGAGAAGCGCGTTGACCTGCGCCCCCAGCTCGTCCAGGGGGTCGGCGGTGTCGCGGACGGGGACGCGCGCCCCGAGCCTTCCCGTCTCCAGGATGTCGCGGACGGTGCGGCCAAGGTCGCGCAGGGGCTGCAGGGCGGAGCGGGTCAGGACGTATCCCCCGCCGGCGGCGATCAGGCCGATGAGGACGAAGGCGACGAGCAGCGAGCGCCGCACGCGGGCCAGGAGCTCGGCGCGGGGCTCGGTGCTCTTGCCGACCTGGAACAGCACTCCCTCCCGGAGCCGCGCGGACAGGACCTCGAGCACCGCCCCGCCGGTGCCGCTGGACAGCTCGGACCAGCCGTCCGCGGAGGGCCGCAGGCGCGCCAGGTCGAAGTCGGTCCACCCGTCGGGCATGCTGAAATACACGGCCTGCGCGCCGCCGCCCAGCACGCGCACGAAGAGCGGCTCGTAGCGTCCACCCGCGCGCTCCGCCTCGATCACGCGCTCGAGCAGGCCGAGTCCCCCGCGCTCGTAGGCGGAGGCGTAGCGGGTGAGGGTCGCGCGCACGACCTCGCGATCCCGCTGCTGGAGGGAGAAGGAGAGCAGGGCGTAGGTGGTCGCGATGAGGGCGAGGGCGCCGCCTCCGAACAGCGCCGCGTACCAGAGTCCCAGCCGGAGGCTCAGCGCCCCCGGCAGCTTCTCACGCCGGGCGGAGGACATATCCCATCCCGCGCACGGTGTGGATCATCGGGGTGGCGAAGCCCTTGTCGACCTTCTCGCGCAGGCGGTGCACGAGCACATCCACCACGTTCGTGCGCGGGTCGAAGCTGTAGTCGAAGACGTGCGAGAGGATCATGGCCTTGGACACGACCCGGCCGGCGTTGCGCATGAGGTACTCGAGCAGCGCGTACTCGCGCGGCCGCAGGTCCAGCGCCCGCCCGCCGCGCTCGACCTTGCGCGAGACGAGGTCGAGGACGAGGTCGCCGACGACGAGGCGGGTGGGCTCGACGGCGCCCGTCGCGCGGCGAATGAGGGCCTGGACGCGCGCCAGCAGCTCCTCGAACGCGAAGGGCTTGGTGAGGTAGTCGTCGCCGCCCGCCTGCAGGCCGCGCACGCGGTCGTCCACCGATCGCTTGGCGCTGAGGATGATGACGGGCACGGTGAGGCGACGGCGCCGCAGCTCCTCGATGAGGGCGAGGCCGTCCAGGCCGGGCAGCATGAGATCGATGATGGCGAGGTCGTAGCTCTCGCGGCTGGCCATCTCCAGGGCCGCTCCGCCGTTGCCCGCCTGGTCCACGGCGAAGCCTGCTTCCTTCAGGCCCTTGACCAGGAACGACGCGATGGCGGGATCGTCTTCGACGACGAGTAATCGCAAAGTCTTATCTCAGGGGGGGAACTCACGCCGCATCCCGATCGGCGTGAGCTCCCCCCCTGAAACCCCCCGTCGCGCGCCGCCGCAACGGGCGGCGCCGCGCTTACTGGTCGGCCAGGGGCGTTCCACCGCCGCGCTCCTGGTCGGCCATCTTCTCCAAACTGTTCGCAGCGTACCTCGGTTGACGGCGCCGCACCCTCGGCATAGCCTCAGGTCCTCCCGCTTCTTCACATCGCCACCGTCGGAGGCCATCCATGCCGCTTCGCTCCCGCCGCTCTCTTGCCCTGGCCCTTTGGACCTTCGCCGCGGTCGCCGTGACGGCGCAGGCCTCGGACACACCGCCGCCGTCCCAGGTGGTCGTCGCCGGCAGCCTGCAATCGGAGCTCGGTTGCAGCGACGATTGGCAGCCTGCGTGCGCGGCGACCCGCCTCGCCTTCGACAACGACGATGGCGTGTGGCAGGGCACCTTCAACGTGCCGGCGGGAAGCTGGGAGTACAAGGCCGCTCTCAACGACACCTGGGACGAGAACTACGGCGCCAATGCCACCCGCAACGGACCCAACATCGGCCTGAGCCTCACCGCCGGCGCGCCGGTCAAGTTCTATTACTCCCACGAGACGCACTGGATCGCGGACAACCACAACAAGGTCATCGCGGTGGCGCCGGGCAGCTTCCAGAGCGAGCTGGGCTGCCCCGGCGACTGGCAGCCCGACTGCCTGCGCTCGTGGCTGCAGGATCCGGACGGTGACGGCATCTACACGTTCACGACGCGCTCCCTTCCCGCCGGGAGCTACGAGGTCAAGGTCGCCCTCAACGAGAGCTGGGACGTGAACTACGGCGCGGGCGGCGTCCAGAACGGGGCGAACATCCCCTTCACGGTCGCCAGCGACTGCGCGGCGACCGTATTCCAGTACGACGCCACCACACACCTCCTCACCGTGACCGCGGGCAGCGCGACGAGCCCCCAGCCGGCGGCCGTGACCATCGCCGGCAGCCTGCAGAGCGAAATCGGCTGCTCCGGCGACTGGCAACCGGACTGCGCGGCGAGCCACCTCGCCTTCGACGCGCAGGATGGCGTGTGGCAGGGCACGTTCAACGTCCCGGCCGGGAGCTGGGAGTACAAGGCCCCCCTCAACAACACCTGGGACGAGAACTACGGCGCCAACGCCACGCGCAACGGCCCCAACATCCCCCTGAACCTGGCCACCGCCGCTTCCGTGAAGTTCTACTACTCGCACGAGACCCACTGGGTGACCGACAACCACAACAAGGTCATCGCGGTGGCGCCCGGCAGCTTCCAGAGCGAGCTGGGCTGTCCCGGCGACTGGCAGCCCGACTGCCTGCGCTCGTGGCTGCAGGACCCGGACGGGGACGGCATCTACACCTTCCGCACGAGCGCGCTTCCCGCCGGCAATTACGAGGTGAAGGTCGCCCTCAACGAGAGCTGGGACGTGAATTACGGCGCGGGCGGCGTCCAGAACGGCCCGAACATCGCGTTCGCGGTGCCGGCGGCCTGCCAGGAGGTCGTCTTCACCTACGACGCGGCCACGCATGTGCTCACTGTCGGCGCCGAAGGCGCGCCGCGAGGAAACCTGGCCCGGGCCCGCGCGCACTGGCTCAGCGCGGACACCGTCGCCTGGAACCCGGGCGCGGTGGCGGGCAACTGGAACGTCCGGCTGCACTACGCGGCCGACGGCGGCCTCACCCTCGGCACCGGTGGCGTCAGCGGCGGCACCAGCATCCCGCTGACCTGGGATTCCGCCGGTTTGTCCTCCGAGATCAGAATCGCCTTCCCCCACCTGGCCGGTTACGCCGCGTTCCACGTCCCGGCGGACGCCCTCGCCCAGGTCCCCGAGGCGCTGAAGGGGCAGCTCGCCGTCTCCGCCGCCGACGGTAGCGGGCGGCCCGTCGACGCCACGTCGGTCCAGATCCCCGGCGTCCTCGACGACCTCTACGCCTACGACGGGCCTCTCGGCGTCTCGTTCCAGGGCGGCCGGCCCACGCTGCGTGTGTGGGCACCCACCGCGCATTCGGTGAAGCTGCACCTGTTCCCCGACTCGAGCCCGGGCGCGGCCGGCGAAGTGCTCGCGATGACGGCGGATCCCGCGACGGGCGTGTGGAGCCTGCAGGGCGACGCTGGCTGGGACGGCCGCTTCTATCTCTACGAGGTCGAGGTCTGGAGCCGCGCGACCGGACGCGTCGAGCACAACATGGTGACGGATCCGTACTCGATCAGCCTCGCCCGCAACAGCCGGCGCAGCCAGATCGTGGACCTGGCCTCCGCGGAGTGGAAGCCGGGGGGGTGGGACACGCTCGTCCAGCCACCCCTCGCCGCTCCCGAGGACATCACCCTCTACGAGCTGCACGTCCGCGATTTCAGCGCCAACGACGCGAGCGTGCCCGAGGCGCTGCGCGGGACGTTCCGCGCGTTCACCGTGGAGTCCGATGGCACCCGGCACCTGGCCGCCCTCTCCCGCGCCGGCCTCACGCACGTGCACCTGCTGCCCTCCTTCGACATCGCCACCGTCGACGAGGACAGGTCGCAATGGCAGGAGCCCGGCGATCTCTCCTCCTTCGCCCCGGACTCCGAGCAGCAGCAGGCGGCGGTGACGGCGGTGGCCGCCCACGACGGGTACAACTGGGGCTACGACCCGTGGCACTACACCGTGCCCGAGGGCAGCTATGCGTGCGAGAACGACGGCGCCGCACGCACGCTCGAGTTCCGCGAGATGGTGCAGGGGCTGAGCCACCTCGGCCTGCGCGTGGTGATGGACGTCGTCTACAACCACACCACGGCCTCGGGCCAGAACGAGAAGTCGGTGCTCGACCGCGTCGTCCCCGGGTATTACCACCGGCTCAACGCCGACGGCGAGGTGGAGAAGAGCTCCTGCTGCGACAACACGGCCAGCGAGCACCGCATGATGGAGAAGCTGCTCGTGGACTCGGCGGTCACGTGGGCGAAACAGTACAAGGTGGACGGCTTCCGCTTCGATCTCATGGGCCATCACATGAAGCGGAACATGCTCCGGCTGCGCGCGGCCCTCGACGCCCTCACGCCTTCGCGTGACGGCGTGGACGGCCGGAAGATCTACATCTACGGCGAGGGCTGGAACTTCGGCGAGGTGGCGGACGACGCTCGCGGCGTGAACGCGACCCAGAAGAACATGGCCGGCACCGGCATCGGCACCTTCAACGACCGCCTTCGCGACGGCGCCCGCGGGGGCGGACCCTTCAGCGGCATCCAGGAGCAGGGCTTCCTGACGGGCCTCTGGTACGACCCCAATGCGACCGACCAGGGCTCGCCCGACGCGCAGCGTTCGCGCCTGCTCCAGGAAATGGACTGGGTCCGTGTCGGCCTCGCCGGCAACCTGGCCAATTACTCGTTCGTCGACCGGTTCGGGGCCACGGTGGCCGCGCGCGAGATCGACTACAACGGGCAGCCCGCCGGCTACACGGCCGACCCGCAGGAGGTCATCAACTACGTCGAAGCGCACGACAACGACACCCTCTTCGACGCCATCCAGCTCAAGGCGCCGGTCGGCACGGCCATGGCCGACCGCGTGCGCATGCAGAACCTGGGGATGAGCCTGCTCGCCTTCGGCCAGGGCATCCCGTTCTTCCACGCCGGCGTGGACCTGCTGCGGTCGAAGTCACTCGACCGCAACAGCTACAACTCCGGTGACTGGTTCAACCGTCTCGACTTCACGTATCGGGACGACAACTGGGGCGCCGGCCTGCCCCCCGCCCCCGACAACCAGTCGAACTGGGGGGTCATGCGCCCGCTGCTGGGCAACCCCGCCTTGCGGCCGTCGAGCCGCGACATCCTCGACGCGTTCGCCCATTTCCAGGAGGTGCTCGCCATCCGGCGCAGCTTGCCGCTGTTGCGCCTGCGGACGGCGGCGGATGTGCAGGCGCGGCTGCGCTTCCACAACACCGGTCCCGGGCAGATCCCGGGCGTGATCGCGCTGAGCGTGGCCGACGACGCGGGTTCGGTCGATCGGCGCCACACGCTCGTCGCGGTCGTGCTCAACGCGAGGGACGACGCCCAGACGCTGACGGTGCCGGCGCTGGCGGGCCGCGCCCTCGCGCTGCACCCGCTGCAGGCGGCCTCCGCGGACCCCGTCGCCCGTACGGCGGCATTCGAGGTCGCGGCCGGCTCGTTCGCGGTGCCGGCGCGGACGGCGGCGGTGTTCGTCGCCGCCCGCCCGCCCGCCGACCAGGTCGCGCTGCTCGAAGGAGACGTTCAGGCCCTCGTGGCCGCGGGCGTGCTCAACGGCGGCCAAGGCCGCGCGCTGCTCGCGAAGCTGGCCGTCGCCGAGCGCCACCTGCGCCAGGGCGCCCTCGCGCCCGCGCGTGGCGAGCTGGGTGCGTTCGTCAACCAGATCGAGGCGCTGGGGAGGACCAACGTGCTGCCGGCCGTGCAAGCGGAGGCGCTGCGGGCGGAGGCGGTCGCCCTCCTGGCCCTCATCGGCGGCTGATCTCAGGGCACGAGCGGCCGGAGCGCGATCCAGTCGACGGCGACGGCGGCGTTGCGCGAGGCGACCTCGGGCCGCGCCTGACGCGGAGTCGTGGAGTAGACGATCCCGAAGTCGTTGAGGCCCCGGCGCAGGACGCGTGCGGGCACGGCGAACCGATACTCGGACCAGCCGGCTCCTACGTCCGCGCTGCCCACGGGCTCGCGGTTGACCTCGAACGTGATGCGCAGGGGAACCTCGGGAAGCTCCGGACGCAGGCGCACCACCGCCTCGTCGTCCGCCGCGTGGCGGATCGGCACCCGCACCCAGGAGCCGGGCCCGCGCGAACGCCGGAAGGTGATGTCGCCTTCCCTCTCCGGGTCATACCAGCCGCGCCCGACGAGGAACGGCAGGTCTGCGGGCTCGCTTCCGAGATCGATTCGGCCGCCCAGAGAACGCTCTCCTTCGTCGGCCCACGTCCCGCCGAGCCGGTCGTAGGCGAACACCCAGAGCGCGGGCGGCAGCCGGCCGTGCAGGGCCACGATACGCCTCCGCAGCGAATCGACCTGGGCGACGGCGAGCCGGTCGTAGGTGATCGCCTGGTCCCGCCGCGCGACGACGCCGCGGTTGTAGATCCCTTCGAAGGACAACGTCCACAGGGCGAGCACGGCCAGCCCGGCGCCGGCCAGGGCGCGCCCGCGCGCGGAGAGCGCGGCCAGCACCTCGCCCAGCCCGAGCGCGAAGAGCGGCGTGAGCCCGAGCAGCCGCCTCTGGCCGAAGGCCTCCGCGCCCCACCAGTCCTGCATCGAGGCGTTGACGAGCACGGAGCCCGCGAACCCCGCCGCGAGCAGCACGGCCAGCCGCCGGTCGCGCCGCGCCAGGAGGGCCCAGCCGAGCACGCAGGCGACGTAGAGCGGCGTCCAGTAGAACAGGCCGTGACGCGCCGAGAGCAGCACGCCCATCACCTGCGGCCGGATGCCGCCCACGAGGTTCACGGTGAGGACGGTGGACAGGAAATCGCCGCCGAAGGTCCACCGCGGGCAGCGCGAGCAGGACCGCGTCCTGGAGCCTCACCAGCGTCATCAGGCCGCCGAGCAGCCCGAGGAGCGCCCACGCGCGCACGGACGCGGCCTCCTGATCGCGCAGGCGCAGCCAGGCCACGACGAACGCGGTGGCCACGAACACGGACGCGCCGTGCGCCATGGCCGGATTGGCGGTCATGTAGAAGTGCAGCGGCGTGGCCAGCCAGATCGCGAGCACGGCGAGCAGCGCGACCGCGGCCCCGGCGCGCCGCCGGAGCTCTCCTTCGAGGAGGAGGAGCGCGATCACCCCGTACGCGTACGTGCCCGCCGTCACCGCCGCGCGGTAGGGCACCGAGAATCCGTCCGCGGCGACGTTCGCGCCGAGGGCGGCAGCCATCCAGGTGCCCACGTGCGCGAGGAGGAACGGGGGCGTCCACACGAGCGCGAGACCGATCGGGAGATGGCTGGTGGCGCGGCCGCCCGGCGTCAGCGCGACGGGCGCGTGCAGCCCCGCGTAGTCGTTCGCGAGGTCCAGGTCGCGATCGAGCAGGGCCGAGCGCACGACCACGAAGGCCTGCCATCCGTCTCCCCCCACCTCGCCGTAGACGGTGGGCGCGAGCAGGATCGCCAGCGACAGGAGGATCGCGCGGGGCGCGTCCAGCCACCGGCGCCCCCGCGGATCGGCGGCCAGGAAGGCGACGACGCCGATGGTGGCCACCTGCGTCACCGTCAGCAGGGCGCGCGGCCCGCCCGCATCCACGCCCACCTTGGCCGCGAGGACGGCCAGCGCGAGCACGGCCAGCGCCGCCTCCCCCCGCCACGAGGCCGCCGGCCGCGCGCGCGGCCGCGGCTCAGGAAAGGGCGGAGGCGCGGGAAACCTCAGGACGATGGCTCCGATCGGCACGAGGGCGGCCGCAGCCATGATCGCGGGCTCATTCAATCCGGATGTAATCGAGGGCGATGACGGAGTTGGGGATCGTGGCTCCTGGTGTGTCGCGAGGCGCCTTTGGGTAGAACAGCTGTACCCGGTTGAGGCCCGGCCGAAGCAGGGAGGCGGGGACGGGGAGAACGTAATCGCGCCAGCCCGGTTCCAAGGGAACCGGTTCGAGCTCGTGATCGTTCACCCTCACGATGAGACTGACCTCGGCGGCTTGGTACTCGAGGCGTGCGTGAACGATGAGGCGCGAGTGGTCAGCGCGCTCGAGCGGAACCCGAAGCGTTGAAGCACGTCCTCGCGACCTGCGATACCAGCGTCCTCCGTCCTTCTCTGGCGGGTAGAAGCCGACTCCTGTCAGGCGATCCAGAGGACCCGAGCCCACCTCGAGCTGCCCTCCAGACAACGGACCGTCGACCGAGTCGTTCCGCCGTTCCCAGGTATCCGTTATGCCGATCTGGGCGTAGTTCTCCTTCAGGAACTGGACCAGCTCGGAATCGACCCCTTGCAGGTCCCCGTCGAGAATGGCGAGGCGCGGCGAGACCACCCCGTTCCGCAGGCGCCTGATGAGTCCTGTCACTTCGGAATGATCGATTAGCGGCCTGATGTCTTCGTTCGGGTAGAAATAGAACCACGCATGGGGCCGGAACACACCGAGCCCCGAGAATCCGTCCAGCACAGTCTCGTCTCGGCCCGTGTGATCGACGATCCAGCCGATCTGATCGAGGGTCGCGCGAGCCGGGGCGTCCGGGGAAGCCAGGCCGCGACCGAGGCGAAGAAGGGGGTTGAGCGACAAGGCCAAAAGCGCCCCCACCAGGAGCCACTCGGCCGACTTACCCGAGGCCGCCCGGTGCGACAAGCGGACCAGGGCGTCGCCGGCGAGCCACGCCACTGGGGCCATGAGTGGAAGGAAGTACTGCTCCAAGGGAGCCGGCAGGATGAGTGTTCCGGCGAGCAGGGATCCGGCCGCGGCCAGCGGCAGCAGCTTCAAGCTCGTGGGCGCCCGCGGGCTATCGGCGCGCAAGGCTGCGGGCAAGCCGGCCACGGACAGCAGGATGATCGGCCAGTTTTCGAACCAGATGGCCCGGAAGGCCGGCATCGGGGAGTGTTGCGTCTTCCACCGCAGGTTCAGGAGAAGGTTCTGATCGATCATCGGTTCGAAGGCGTCGTGCGCCCAGAACCACGCCCCAACCGCCACCACAGGCAGCGCGAGGCCGCTGAGCCAGAATGCGATCCACCGCCACCTCCGCGGACCTTGGGAGTCAACGTACACGAGCAGAAAGACCAAGAGTCCGCACCCGGGCCAGGAGAAGAGGATCTTCTGCGTGCACAGGGTGGCGAGGCCAAGACAGGCGCCACTCCCGACGAGCAGCGGGCCACGCCGACTCAAAGAGCCGGCGATGGCAGCCGCAGCCAACGTCAGCCACGAGGCGCACAGGAAGAGATGCGCGGGGACGTCGGGACGAACCTCGAAGCCCTTGTCGGCGAAGACGGAGAGCCCAACGAGCAAGCCGGCCGCCGCGCATCCCTGAGTGTGACCAGACCGAAGGCGACCGACCCAGTAGCACGCCCCGATCGTCGCCGCACTCATTCCCCACATGGCCACTCGCGCCGCGAGGATCAGGGCTTCCGCCTGGCCGGACGAGCGGTCTGCAGCGAAGACTCGGAAGAGCGGCAAAAGGAGAAAGTGCAGCAGAGGCAGGTGGTTCTCGAAGTAGTCTCGATACGGAATCAACCCACTGGCAATGGAGTAGGAGCCGTGAAGGGCCTCGAACTCGTCCGGATTGAAGCGCTCGATCCAGAGCAGGGGCAGACGGACACCGAGGAACGACAACACGAGCGCGGCCGTCACCCAGCCGAGGATCCTCGACTCTCCTGGCTCAGGCTGGACCTGCATGCTCCGATGAACCCTATCACGGCGCGGAAATGGAACGCGCCCCGATTCGAGCGGGCTCGCGACTTGGCGGAGACAAGACTATTTCCGGTGATCAGGAGGCCGCGGAAGCGCGGGGAAACCTCAGGACCATGGCCCCGACCGGCACGAGGGCGGCGGCGAGGGGCAGGAGGTTCGAACCGATGAGCAGGGCCACGCCGCACAGCAGACCGGCCGCTTCCAGGGTGGCGCAGGCGACGAGATGACGGGAGACGGCGGGCGAGGGAGAGCCAGGTGAGGCGCTCGTCCGACCCGGCTGCGCCCGGTCCACGGTAGCGGCGATGAGGGGAGCGACGAGCGCGAACCCGACCGCGAACCAGGACACGAACGGCACGCCCGCCGGCTTCATCATCTCTCGCGCGCACAGCGCGACTCCGAGGATGACCATCACGCCCACCAGCATCCCGGCGGAGACGATCCGCATCTGGCGCTGCTCGTCGGCGGAGAGGGGCTCGGGCACGCTATCCCTTCATCGTCCCGACGTCGGGCGCGACCTTGAGCTCCGCGCCCGTCGCCTTGCGCACCGCGTCCACCGTCGTGTCCGGCGCGATCTCCTTCAAGACGAGACCCTCGGGCACGACCTCGATGACGGCCATGTCCGTCACGATCACGTTGACGCACTTGCGGCCGGTCAGGGGCAGCGAGCAGTGCTCGAGGATCTTGGGCGTGCCGTCCTTGGCCGTGTGCTCCATCGTCACCACCACGCGCCGGGCGCCGGAGACGAGGTCCATCGCGCCCCCCATGCCCTTGACCATCTTGCCGGGGATCATCCAGTTCGCGAGGTTGCCTTCACGGTCCACCTGCAGGGCGCCGAGGATCGTGAGGTCCACGTGCCCGCCGCGCACCATCGCGAACGAGTCCGCGCTCGAGAAGTACGACGTGCCCGGCAGCTCCGTGACCGTCTCCTTGCCCGCGTTGATGAGGTCCGGGTCTTCCTGCCCCGCCTCCGGGTAGGGCCCGACGCCGAGCATGCCGTTCTCGGAATGCAGCACGATCGAGATGCCCGGGGGGACGTAGTTCGCGGCCAACGTGGGCATGCCGATGCCGAGGTTCACGTAGTACCCGTCCTTCATCTCCCGGGCCGCGCGCCGCACGATGCGCTCGCGCCGGGGGTCGGTCTCCACGCCGCCCCCGCCCCGCACCGTGCGTTTCTCGATGCGCTTTTCGTAGTCCTTCCCCTGGAAGAGGCGCTGCACGAAGATGCCCGGCGTCACGACGGCTTCGGGATCGAGCGCGCCCGCGGGCACGATCTCCTCGACCTCGGCGATGGTGGTGCGCGCGGCCATGGCCATCACGGGCCCGAAGTTGCGCATCGTCTTGCGGAACACCAGGTTCCCTTGCGGGTCGCCTTTCCAGGCCTTGACCAGCGCGTAGTCCGCGCGCAGCCCCGTCTCCATCACGTGGGGCCGGCCGTCGAACCAGCGCACTTCCTTGTTCTCCGCGATCAGCGTGCCGTAGCCGGTCGGGGTGAAGAAGGCGGGCACGCCCGCGCCGCCCGCGCGCATGCGCTCGGCGAAGGTCCCCTGGGGATTGAGCTCCACCTCGATCTCCCCCGCCAGGGCCATCTTCTCGAAGACCTTGTTCTCGCCGACGTAGGTCGAGATCATCTTCTTCACCTGCTTGCTGAGGAGCAGGAAGGTGATCCCGAAGTCGTTGGTGCCCGCGTTGTTGCTGATGACGGTGAGGCCCTTGCTGCCCTGCGCCCGGAGGGCGGCGATCAGGTTCTCGGGGATCCCGCACAGCCCGAAGCCGGAGACCATGATCGAGGCGCCGTCCGGGATGTCGCGCACGGCCTCCGCCGCGTCGCGCACGACCTTGTTCATAGATCGCGATGATAGCAGAGGGCGTTGACCGGCCCCCTGAACGCGCGATGATGGATGAGGGACCAGCGGTAGGAGGAGGCGCCATGCAGAAGCCGTCCGCGACAGATCGCAAGTCCGTGACCTCCGATCCGGATCGAGGAGTCGCCGTGAACTCGGGGACGGATCCGCAACGGCCGGGAACGCCGGCGCGCCCCGTGCCGGAGACCTCGCCTCCCGGGACGTCCGCCGAAGAGACCTCAGTCACCAGTGATCGCTTCAACGCGACGCACCGGCCCGCCTCGACGAGCCGCGGCGAGAACGTCGAAGGCGGAGGATCGAAAGGCGATCCGGACGAGGCGCTCTAGAACGTTACGGGGAGAGGTACGCCCCGATCTCATCGCTTGACACGCCCAGACGGGGCTCTCTGGACCCCGGCTAGACCGTCCCTCGCTCCAGGTCGACGGACAGGCCATGAAGCCCGCGCTCCTTGAGGTTCTTGAGGAACGCGGGCAAAGGCGTGAGGTCCTCACTGATCGAGAAGTGCATGTCGAGCTCGGCGTTTCTGTAGTTGCGGGTGAACCGGGGCACACGCACCGCGAAAACGCGATCAAAAAGCTTCACGCGCAGCAGGTTGTCCGCCCGGCGGGCGGACAACACCCGCCACTCCGCCGACTCCAGCTTCGACCGCAGATCCTCATACGCGGACCGGAATGGCTCACGCTGCTCTTCCGTCATGAGATAGCCGACGATCTGCTCTTCCAATGTACGTTTGCCCGAGATCGCACCCTTGTGCACCAGCGAGATGAAGTGCGCCAAGTCCTCGGGCAACGCGTTGCCGATGCTGGCACCCGTCACGCCCGCGAGCCCGACGATGACGAAGAGGTATGGAAGTCGTTCGCTGTCCTGCTTTTGAAGTCCTTGATGGATCTTGTAGGTCGCAAGGGCAAAGCAGTCTTCCGGCTCCAAGTCGACGAGCGCGCGAGCGTTGCGGAAGAGCGTCCCATGAAACTTGATGTTGATGCGGAACACCGGGCGCCCGTGCCCGTTCAGGACGCGGTAATCGGTGTCGTTACGCGATCCACGGTCGTCCTCGAGCACCAGCTCATCCGTGCCCATTGTGGTCTTGTAGATCTTTTCGAAGGCACGCTCGGCGATCTCGCCGAGCAGCAACTGGCCAATGATGTCGCGCGGCCGCCGCATCGCCTCTGGCGCCGCCGCGTCGGACAAGCTCACTCCCAGCACCGCCGCTATGGGATCCGCGGCCTCGATCAGCCCAAGCAATCGAGATTTGGTCGTCTTCGCCGCACGTACCGCTTCATCCAGAGCGCCACCGGCCTTCACCGCCTTGACGGCCCTCAGCAGCGCAAAAGGTTGCGGAGGACGCTCGGGGTACAGACGTTTGGTTACGCTGAGGATCTCGTCAAGGCTCGTGAGCAAACTACTGTTCGCGCACCGATGGGAAGCGCAGGCGCGATGCCTCGATGTACTTCGGCTCCATCTCGAAGGACAGCCAACGTCGTCGCAGCGACTCCGCAACCGCGCCTGTGGTATTGCTGCCCGCGAACGGATCCACGACTAAGTCTCCGGGATCGCTGAGGAACTTCACAAAGAATTCCGGGAGGGCGGCTGGAAACCGCGCCGGATGCGGCTTCAGCCCCCGTTGCTCGCACAGGCGGATGTATTCGGAATTGCTCTCGTTGTTGCCCCGCTCGACCATATTCGAGGGGATTGCGCCGCCCCGGTCCTGGAACTTCTGCGTGATCCGATGCCCGCTCGGGCGCTCCTTCGCGCGATACCCTCGAACGAGGAGTCGCTTCATGTCGGGGCTGTACTCCGTGAGCACGCGGCGATTGTCGGCCTTCGGCATGGGGTCCTTCGAAAGCCACCAGACATACTCGACCGAATCCTTCACGCGCACCCGGCGCACATTCACCCACTCGGCCGGGCTCGGCAACTTGGCCGGGTTGTACCAGAAGCATTCCTGCGCCAGGTGAAAGCCGATCTCGTCGCAGAGCATCAGCAGCAGACGAAAATGGTAGAGCGACCGCGTTGGCGCACCCGCGTTGTAGCTGCCCCCGATGTTGAGGACGAAGCTTCCGCTCGGCTTGAGCGCTCGGAGGATCTCGCACGCAAAGGGCCGGAACCACTCCACGTACGCGGCCTTGTCGACGTTGCCGTATTCCTTCTTGAAGTGGAGTGCGTACGGCGGCGAGGTAACGACGAGATCGACCGACGAGTCCGGAAGCTGCGACAGCAGTAACCGGGAATCGCCCTCATATGTCGCGCCGTGAGGCGTGCCATACGCCGGCCGGCTCTCCAGAAGACGTGTCGGGTGAGGTCCTTCGGGCTCAAAGAGCTCGCGCGTCTCGGAGACACTCGGGCTTCCTACCGCAGCCGGGTAGCGACGAGCGCGTGGCGGCGTTATGGGGCTCAGTCTGGCCGAGGCCGCCACCGGTCTCGCCCGTCTCACCCGCACCTTGGCCAAAGCGTGTGGAGTGTACCCCGACGATTCACCCCGTGAGGTCCCTTACGGGCGCAGCGGGCGGTTCCCCGGCTCACACGGGACGGCGAAGGGCGGCGCGCAAGGCGGCCAGGGCCTGGCGCACCTCGCCGCGGTTCTCGCGCAGGATCTCCCGCCAGAGGGCGCGCGGACTGCGCGCCAATCGCGTCATGTCGCGGAACGCGGGACCGGCCACGTCCAGGTGGCGCTTCGCTACGCGATCCGACCGCGCCGCCCCGAACAGGGCCCAGGCCACCACCTGGGGCACGTGGGAGAGGAACGCCACCGCGCGGTCGTGCTCGGCCGGCGTCATCACGACCGGCCGCGCGCCTGCTGCGCGCACCAGCGCGCGCACGGCGCGCAGGGCGGTGGGAGTGGTGGCCGAGTCAGGAGTCAAGATCCACCGTCGCCCGTGGAACAGGTCGGGCGTCGAGGCCGCGAAACCCGATACTTCGCGGCCCGCCATCGGGTGTCCCCCCACGAACTGCGCGAGCCCGCGCCGGCGGGCGTCGCCGCAGATCCCCCGCTTCACGCTGCCCACGTCGGTCAGGGTCGCGCCGGGGCGAACCTTGCGCGCGACCTGCGCCAGCAGCCGGCGGTTGGTCCGCGGGGAGGCCGCCAGCACCACGATGTCCGCCTCCGCCACCGCCAGCGGGACGGATCGCGCCGCCACGGCGATGGCGCCGGCCGCGACCGCCTGGCGCAGGACGAGCGGGCGGTCGTGCCCGATCACGCGATACCCGGCTCCGCTCAGCGCGCGCGCCAGCGATCCACCCACGAGCCCGAGGCCCACGATCGCGACCGTGGGACGTCTCATGCCGGCGACCACAGGATCCGCTCGAGCACTTCCGGCTCGCGCCGCCGGAGCAGCTTCTCCGCGCCCGCGATCAGCATGGCGTAGACCGCCCCCGCTCCGGCCAGGGCGAGGGGCAGGGTGACCACCCACAGCCACGGCATCGAGAAGAGGCGCGGCAGCCAGGCCAGGAGCACGAAAGGCGTGGCCGTGATCAGGGCCAGGGTGAGGAGCATCGCCGAGATCACGATCATTCCCAGACCGCGGCTTCCGGCGGCGCCCGGGGGACGGCCGGGCTCCGGAGCCGCCACCGGAAACAGGATCGACGCGTAGTTGTCCACCCCCGCGGAGATGAGAAGCCCGATCACGGCGACGGTGGCCGTGGCCGGGATGAGATCGGGCGGCGCGAGCACGGCGCTGGCCACGAGAACGGTGAGGACGGACGGCAGGCGCAGCGTGATGCTGGCGAGGTTCTTGGCCACCAGGATGCGCCAGCGCGCGATGGGAAAGCTCATGAGCAGCCCGATCCCACGGCGCTCGAGCCCGAAGGTGTTGGTGCCGAACACGGAAAGGCCGACCACCGTGGCCAACCCCAGCACCGCCGTCGGGCCCGGTCCACCCGCCGCCTGCGTCATGAAGAACAGGAAGAGGAGCGGGGTCACCAGCCCCATGAACAGGCTCGCCTTCAGCGCGGGATCGCGCCAGGCCACGCGCAGGTCCTTCTCCACCAGCGCTCCCAGGGGACCGGAGAACCGCATGCGGGCGGGACGGCCCCGCGTGCGGCCCGCGAAGGCGCCGAGGTCCAGCTCGCCGCGATGGATCCTCGCGATGACGGCCGTGCTCAGGCCGAGCGTCACCGCGATGGCGGCGGCGGCGGCCAGGGAGTAGAGCGCGAACGCCCCCGCGTCGCCGTGGCCGGCGTGCACGGCGGCGCGCACGCCCCAGGCGAAGGGCGAGAGCGCGAACAGGTCGTGGTCGAGCAGCAGGCGCTTCAGCACGCGCAGGGGACGCGGTCCGGCCGAGATCAGGGCCAGGGGCGCGATGCTGAGGACGAAGCCGAGCCCGATGCCGAGGAAGAGCGAGAGGTCCTGGAAGCGGCGGCTGCGCGCGAGCCCCATCAGGAGCAGCGAGGAGAGCTGCACGGCCGCCAGCATGAAGACGAAGCTCAGGGCCACCCCCAGCAGGGTGAAGGGCAAGGTCGACGGCCCCTCGGCCAGGCCCAGGGCCAGCCCCACCACCACCGGCATCTTGGCCAGCACCAGCGGCTGGAGGAGGTTCGCGAGGAGCGACGAGGCCACCAGGCTCCAGAACGGGATGGGGAAGATCAGGAGGCGCGTGAGGTCGTGGGTCTCGCCGAGGGCGAGGCCGGTCAGCATCGGCGAGACCATCCAGAAGACGCCGATGGCCGTGGCCAGGAGCGAGGCCAGGGGCAGGAGGAGGTCGGGATCGCGCGCGCCCAGGCTGCGCGCCCCCACGTACACCGCTCCCGTGGCGAAGGCGGCGGAGATCGCGAGCAGGGGGACGAGCAGGACCAGGCCGGCCATCCGCTCGGGCGTGCGGCGCAGGCCGCGCAGGTCCATCTTCCAGCGCAGCAAGATGAGGCCGATCAGCCGATCCAAGAAAGGTCCTCCCGCCGCACCTCGGCGGAGACGAGCTTGAGGAACACGTCCTCGAGGCTCGCGTCCTGGGCCACCTCGCGCTGGGCGCGAATCTGGTCGAGAGTCCCCTGCGCGATCAACCGGCCGCGATCGATGATCGCCACCTCGTCGCACAGCCGCTCCACGACGTCGAGCACGTGGGTGGTGAAGAAGAGCGTCACGCCCTTGTCGGCCAGGCGCCGCAAGAGGTCGGTCACCACGCGGCCGGAGATGGGATCGATCCCGTTGAGCGGCTCGTCCAGGAACAGGACGCGCGGGCTGTGGATGAGGGCGGCGGCCAGGGCCACCTTCTTCCGCATTCCCTGCGAGTAGTCGACGATGAGCTTGCCGCGCTCCTCGTCCAGGCTGAGGAACTCGAGCAGCTCCTCCGTCCGGCGCCGGGTCTCCTCGCGCCCGAGGCCGTACATGCGCCCCGCGAAGTGGAGGTACTCCTCGCCGGTGAGACGCTCGTAGAGCGGGAGCTCCTCCGGGAGCACGCCGATCACGCGCTTGAGCGCGAGCAGGTCACTCTCGAGGGAGAAGCCTTCGATGGTGACCTCGCCTGCCGTCGGCCGCAGCAGGCCGGTCAGCATCTTGATGGTGGTGCTCTTGCCCGCCCCGTTGGGGCCGAGGAACCCGAAGAAGCGCCCGCGCGGCACCTCGAACGAGACGTCGTCCACGGCCACCTTCTTCCGGAAGGCCTTGGTCAGGTGGCGGACGACGATGGCCGGGCCCGTGGGCGTGGTCATGCCTGAGTCGTACCCCGAGACTTCATCAGGGTCAATCGGAGACGGGCTCCGCCGCCGCTCAGAAGTAGGGCTCGGGCAGCAGCGGGAAGAACACGCGGCCGTCCGGCGGGGGCCGGCGGCGCCCCGCCTCCCTGGCCTCCGCGATGAGCGCGCGCACGCGCAAGCGCGGCTGCTCGCCCGCGCGTATCCCGAGCGTGTCGAGCTGCGCGACCAGGCGGCGGCGCCGCTCCTCCGGGATGCGGGCGGAGGCGTAGCGGCCGTAGACGAACTCGGTGTTCCAGTCGATGGCGCGGGCGCTGGCGGGATGGAAGTTCTCCGCCAGCAGCGCTCCCGTCCAGGCCCCGCCCAGGACCGACCAGGCGAGGCCGACCCCCACCAGCGGCCGCAGCGACGGCCGTGAGCGCCAGAGGGCCTGCCCGGCCGTCGCGAGCAGCAGCGCCACGAAGAGCGCCGCGAAGAACAGGAGGTCGTCCCGTTGCAGGAGAAGGCCTGGAGTACAGGCGGCCACCGCGGCCAGCGCCCACCTCGCCGCCCCGCAACAGGCCGCGCGGTCGCCGGTGGCGACGAGGGCCGCGATGGTGAGGGCGAGCAGCGCCCACCACCCGTGACTGAGCACACGGCTGGCGAGGTCGAACCCGCCGACTCCCACCGGATCGAAGGCGTGCGCGACGGCTCGCGCGAACCCCGCGAAGTCGAGGCCGAGGGGCTGGGCGGCGGGAACGAACGCACGCCGCCAGGCCAGCAGCCCCACCCCCAGCGTGCCCAGGCCGATCGTGTACGCGGCGGCGAGACGCCGCGGTCCGCGCGCGAACGCGATCAGGGCCAACGCGGGCAGCGCGGCCAGCGTGTCCTCGCGCACGCAGAGCCCCAGAGCGATGGGCAGGAGCGAGGCCGCGAGCAGCGGGCGCGAGGTCCGCTCCAGGGCCTGGACGAGCAGGAGCGCGGATCCCATGAAGGCGAGCCCCTGCAGGTGGTGGTTGCCGTCGGTGATCCAGACGAGGTGGTACGCGCTGTAGCGCGTGAAGAGCATGACGAGGCCGGCGGCGACCGAAGCCCCGACGCCCAGGTCGAGGTATCGGCCCAGCGGCACGAGGAGGGCCAGCTCCAGCGCGAACAGCGCGGCCAGCGCGTGGCGATGGCCGATCACGCGGTCGTCGAACAGCGCGGCGCGCACGTGGTTGAAGGCCAGGCTCAGGGGCCGGAATCCCGGGGTCTCCAGGCCATCGGGATCCCAAGGCCCCGTCCAGGCCGCGGCCAGCTCCGACGCGCGGAACGTCCGTACGAGATGGAGATCGTCGAACACCATCGGCCAGCCCCGCGCCGGCCAGGTCCAGGCGATGGCGAGGACGAGGAACAGGAGGAACGCGCCCGCCGTCTTCATGGCGCGCCGGCGTCGGCGATGCGCGCGGAGACGGACGGGGGCAAGTGGGCCTGGAAGGCCTGGAGGGCCCGCGCGAGGAGTGCCGCGTCCGCCGGACGCGTGGCGTAGAACGTCACCGTGCGGTCGGCCACCACCACCTCTTCCGGAACCTTCCAGGTCCCCACCTGGATCCAGTCGGACGGGATGGCGTCGGCGAACCAGGAGCGATAGATGGCGACGGCGGCGGGTGCCGCGGGCGCGGCCAGGCGCGCGAGCAGCTCGCGGTCCACCCGGCCCTCACGCCGGGCCCGCGCCGTCTCCTGCGTGGCCAGGCCGTAGAGATCGATGAGGCGCACGTCGGCCAGATAGGCCACGGCGCCGATGTCGTTGGCCATTACCGTCGACCCCGCGGGCAGGCCGTGCAGGAACAGGCCCATCTGGTACTGCTGCTCGTAGATGTTCTTGACCGCGCGCGGGGTCTGCGCCATGGCCTCGACCGCGCGGGTCAGGAGGGGGGCGGCGGCGACGCCGACGGCGAGGGCGAGCGCGGCCCGTGCGCGGCCGGGATGGGCCGTCGTCCCCGGCGCGTCGGCCAGATGGCGTGCGACGAGAACCACGCCGATGGCCACGAGGTAGGCCTCGTAGCGGAACAGCCAGCCGATGGCCGCCAGTTGGAGGTGCAGGAAGGTCGCGGTCACGAAGATCGCGTCCCATCGCCGCACCGCGGGCGGGGTGGGACGCAGCGCGGAGAGAACGAGCACCGCCGCCAGCAGCACCAGGAGGTGCGGGGCCTCGGCCAGCGTCCGCACGGCGTGGCCGCCCACCCGTTCGACGATCCCGGCCACTCCGCTGCCCGCGAAGGCGGCCCGCTTGAGGAGGAGCGAGTTCGGCAGCGGCGGCCAGCCGTGGGCCAGCGACACCGCGCCATACGCGGCGAGCGGGAGGACGCCAGAGGCCGCGGCCACCACCGCCGCCCGCCGCCGGCCGTCGAGCCAGAGAAGGATCGCGGCGGGTGCGATCATGAACAGCGATTCGTAGCGGGCGGCCGCGGCCAGCACGGAGGCGGCGGCCAGGGAGGCGAGAGTCCGGCCGCCCGGGCTGGCCTCCTCCTCCGCCGCGCGCACGCGGTCGAGCAGCCAGAGCACGGCCGCGAGCTGGAGGGTGTGCTCCATCCCGGCCAGGACGAGCGTCGGCAGCGGGGTGAAAAAGACGAACGCGATCAGCGCGGTGGCGCGCAACGCAGGGGAAGCGCCGCGCAGGAGGCGGTCGGCAAGCAGGACCGAAACCGCGGCGAACATCAGGTTCAGGATCAGCGGGGTGGCGTCGCGCACGCCGACCAGGAGATCGGCCAGCGCCAGCAGCAGGGGCCACGCGAGCGACGACGTGGAGGACGTGAACGCGTACGGCGTCACGCCCCACACGCCGTGCTGGGCCAGGTTGCGCGCCACGGCCATGTGGATGTAGGCGTCGTCGAGCGCGTACACGAGGCGGCCGCCGGTGTGGGCGAGGCCGGCGCGGAGGAGGAGAGAGGCCGCCCCCACCAGGACGAGGATGGCGGCCAGCGCCGGTCCGCGCCGCGCGATCAGCGGCCTCCCGCGGCGGGCACGGGCGCGAGGGGCAGCGAGCGCCCGAGCACGGGCGCGATCACACGCAGCTCGCTCATCAGGCGGTCGAACTGCTCGGGGTACAGGCTCTGCGCGCCGTCGGAGAGCGCCTTCTCGGGATCGTCGTGGACCTCGATGAGCAACCCGTCCGCACCCGCGGCCACGCCCGCGCGGGCCATGGGGATGACCTTGTCCCGGCGGCCGGTGCCGTGGCTGGGGTCCACCAGCATGGGGAGGTGGCTCAGCTTCTCCACCACCGGGATGGCGGAGATGTCGAGAGTGTTGCGGGTCGCGTTCTCGAAGGTGCGGATGCCGCGCTCGCAGAGGATGACCTGCTGGTTCCCCCCGGCCAGGATGTACTCCGCGGAGAGGAGCAGCTCCTCGATGGTCGCGCTCAGCCCGCGCTTGAGCAGCACCGGACGGCGCACCTTGCCGAGGTCCTTCAGGAGGTCGAAGTTCTGCATGTTGCGGGCGCCGACCTGGTAGCAGTCGACGTAGCGGCCCATCATCTCGATGTGGCGCGCGTCCATGATCTCGCTGATCACGGCCAGGCCGCACTCGTCCGCGGCCGCGCGCATCCAGCGCAGCGCTTCCTCCCCATGGCCCTGGAAGGCGTAGGGCGAGGTGCGGGGCTTGAAGGCGCCGCCGCGCAGCACGCGCGCCCCGGAAGCCGCCACCGACTTGGCCACGCGCGTGACCTGCTCCTGGCTCTCCACCGAGCAGGGGCCGGCCATGACGATGACCTCGGGGCCGCCCACCTTGACCCCCGCGATGTCCACGATGGTGTCCGCGGACTTGAAGGTGCGCCCCACCAGCTTGTAGGGCGCGGAGATCTTGACCACTTCGCGCACGCCCGGGATCAGCTCCAGCGAAGTCGGGTCCACGACCACCCGCGGCGCGCCCACCGCGCCCAGCACGGTGTGGCTCACGCCGGTGGACCGGTGCACGTCGTAGCCCACCTCCACCAGCGACTCGATGACCTTCTGTATCTGCTCTTCCGTCGCCGTCGGCTCCATCACGATCACCATGGGATCCTCAATCTCCTCTTCCATCTCCACCGGGGCCCGACGGCGGCTCCCGTCCGTCCGCGGCCAGCCGCTCCAGGCGCCGCGATTCGTCGATGACGCGCTCGAACACCCGCTTCACCGCCATGGGATCGAGGGGCCCGGGATTGTCGCGCATCACGCGCTCCAGGATCCAGGCCTCGCGCTCCGGCGAGTACACGGGCAGACCCCGGCGCCGCTTGATGCGGCCGATCTCGACCGCACAGGCGGACCGGCTGTTGAGCAGGCTCATCAGCTGGCCGTCGATGAGGTCGATGCGGCGGCGCCACTGGTCGATCTCGTCGTCTACATCGCGCTCTTGAGCCATCGCACCTGACCCGCCACGTCGCCGTGCGGGTGCTCCTCGAGGAAGCGCACCAGCGCGCTGCCCACGACCACGCCGTCCGCGACCTCCGCCGCCGCCTTGACCTGCTCCGGCGTGGACAGCCCGAAGCCGAGCACGACCGGCTCCGCGGTCAGCGCCTTGATCCGGCGCACCAGGGGCGCCGCCTCCCCCGAGATCGCGTCGCGCTCGCCGGTGACGCCGGTGCGGCTCACCGCGTAGACGAAGCCGCGGGAGGCGGCGGCCACGCGCCGCAGCCGCTCGTCGGGGCTGGTGGGCGCGGCCAGGAAGACCGTATCGAGGCCCGTGCGCCGCGCGTGCTCGATCCACCCGTCCGCCTCCTCCGGCGGCAGGTCCGTGACCAGGACGCCGTCCGCGCCGGCGGCCAAGGCGTCGCGCGACAGCGCGTCGAGCCCATAGCGCAGCAGCGGGTTTACGTAGCTGAAGAGGAGCAGGGGCAGGTCGCAGCGCGCACGGATCCGGCGCACCGCCTCCAGCACGCCTGGCAGCCGCGTGCCCGCGCGCAGCGCGCGATCGCTGGCCCGCTGGATGACGGGACCGTCGGCCAGCGGATCCGAGAACGGCACGCCGAGCTCGAGGACGTCCACGCCCGCGTCGTCGAAGGTGAGGGCCACCTCGACCGTGCGGCTGAGAGAGGGATCGCCGGCGGTCACGAAGGCCACGAAGGCTTTCTTCTCCGCCCGCTTCACCGCGGCCAGCCGCTCGGAAATCCGGCTCATGTTTCGTCACCGTCTGCCAAAGGCGGCGGACTCGGCGGCGCGACGGATTCACTCCGGCGCGACGCCGGGGGGGGTTCGGGGGGGTGCGGCGCAGAACCCCCCCGCTCGCGAAGTATGCCAAGGTCCTTGTCGCCCCGGCCGCTGAGGTTGACGAGGACGAGCTTGCCCGGGAGCGATGCCGCCTCCCGGGCCACCCAGGCCAGCGCGTGCGAGGACTCCAGGGCGGGGATGATCCCTTCGCTCTCCGAGAGCAGGTGGAAAGCGCGCAGCGCTTCGTCGTCGCTGGCCACGTCGTAGCGCACGCGGCCCTCGTCGCGCAGCCAGGCGTGCTCCGGTCCGATCGCGGGATAATCCAGGCCCGCGGACACGGAATGCGTGGGCAGGACGTTGCCGTCCGCGTCCTGGAGCAGGTAGGTGCGCGTCCCGTGCAGCACGCCCGGCCCCGCGCCCTCGCCCAGAAAACGCGCGGCATGATCGCCGGGCCGCGGAGAGCGGCCGCCCGCCTCCACCCCCACCATCGCGACGGGATCGGCCAGGAAGGCGTAGAAGAGGCCGATCGCGTTGGATCCGCCGCCGACACAGGCCACCAGGAGGTCGGGCAGGGCGCCGGCCTGCCCGAGGATCTGGGCGCGCGCCTCGTCGCCGATGACGGCCTGGAAGTCGCGCACCATCATCGGGTACGGATGGGCGCCGAGCACCGAGCCCAGCAGGTAGTGCGTGGTGCGCACGTTGGTGGACCAGTCGCGCATGGCCTCGTTGATCGCGTCTTTGAGCGTGCGCGCGCCGCTGTCCACCCCGCGCACCTCCGCCCCGAGCAGGCGCATGCGATGGACGTTGGGGGCCTGGCGGGCCATGTCCTCCGTGCCCATGTAGACGACGCACTCCAGGCCGAGCAGCGCGCACACGGTGGCGGAGGCAACCCCGTGCTGGCCGGCGCCCGTCTCCGCCACCACGCGCCTCTTGCCCATGCGTTGCGCGAGCAGACCCTGGCCCATAGCGTTGTTGATCTTGTGCGCGCCGGTGTGGCACAGGTCCTCGCGCTTGAGCCAGAGACGGCAGCCCAGCTTCTCCGAGAGCCGGCGTGCCTCCGTCAGCGGGGTGGGCCGGCCCACGAAGTCACGCAGGCGCGCCGCGAGCTCGGTCCGGAAGGCCGGGTCCCGGCGCGCATCGGCGTAGGCCGCCTCCAGCTCGCGCAGCGGCTCCATGAGGATCTCGGGTACGAACCGGCCCCCGTACGGCCCGAAGCGCCCGGCTTCGTCCGGTCTCATCGCCGTCCCCTCACCGCGTCCATGAACGCGCGCACTTTGGCCGGATCCTTCTTGCCGGGGGCGGACTCCACACCGCTGGAGACGTCGACGCCGTCCGGCCGCACCGTCGCGATCGCCTCCCCGACGTTCTCGGGGGTGAGCCCACCGGCCAGGAGGACGTACGACGTTCCCTCGCGCACCGGACGGACGAGCGACCAGTCGAACGTGCGCCCGGTCCCTCCCGGCGCGTCGCCGTCCACGCGCGTGTCGAGGAGGACCGCGGCCGCCGTGCCGTCGTAGCGCAGGGCGTCCTCGGGGCGGAAGCCGGGGCCGACCCGCACCGCCTTGACCGCGCGCCGGGGGGAGCGGGCCACCGCTTCCGGCGGCTCGCTCCCGTGGAGCTGGACCACGTCGAGGCCGACCTCGTCCGCCACGCGGCGCATCTCCTCCGGTGTCGCGTCCACGAACACGCCGACGCGCAGCACGAACGGCGGCAGGGCAGCGGCGATGGCGCGCGCGGTCGCGGCGTCGACGGCCCGCGGGCTCCTGGGCCAGAAGACGAAGCCGATGGCGTCCGCCCCCGCGGCCACCGCGACCTGCGCGTCCTCGGCGCTCGTGATGCCGCAGATCTTCACGGTCACGCGCCCCGATCCCCGCGGCGCGGACGAGCGGGGGACGGCGCAGCCTTCCATGAGCTGCTCCAGGGCGGCCCCGGGATCGTCGGCCAGCATCAGGTGCTCGCCGACGAGGAAGGCGTCGAACCCGGCGTCGCGCAGGCGCCGGATCTCGCCCGGGCCGCGCAGGCCGCTCTCCGCCACCGCGATGACGCCGTCCGGGATGTGCTCGATGAGATCGAGCGAGGTCTGGAGGTCGACGGCGAGCGTGCTCAGGTTGCGGTTGTTGACGCCGATGATCCGGGGCTCCAGAGGTAGGGCGCGCTGCAGGTCGTCGGCGTCGTGGACCTCGTAGATGGCCTCCAGCTTCGCGTCCTTCACCGCCGCCGCCAGATGGCGCAAGGTCATGTCGTTCATGGCCGCGACGATGAGGAGCACGGCGTCGGCGCCGATGTAGAGCGATTCCCACACCTGGTACGGGTCGACGATGAAGTCCTTGCGGAGGGTCGGCAGCAGGGTGGCCTGGCGCGCTTCCTTCAGGTCCTCGACGCTGCCGCCGAAGAACTGCTCTTCCGTGAGCACGGAGAGCGCGGCCGCGCCCGCCACCTCGTAGGCCTGCGCGACCTGGGCCGCGTCCAGGTCCTCGCGCAGGATGCCACGCGAGGGGGAGCGGCGCTTGAACTCCCCGATGATGTTGGCCTGTCCGGCCCGGGTGAGCGCGGGCGCGAACGGGCGGTGCCCGCTGGCCTGGGCGACGAGGGCGGAGGGATCGAGGGGGCGCTGCTTGCGCCCCTCGGCCACGCGCTCGCGCGTGCGGGTCAGGATGCGCGACAGCACGCCGATCGGCTTCATGCCCGCGAGACCTCGACCACCCGCCGCAGGAGGGCGCCCGCCCGCCCCTCGTCGACGGCACGACCCGCTTCCGCCACTCCCGCGCGAAGGTCCTTCACTCGGCCCGCGACGAGGAGGGC
>WNGB01003256.1_pt1 | contig 25693 bp, 21 predicted proteins | sample 5400681 | NCBI WGS metagenome assembly WNGB01 (sample SAMN13153367, study PRJNA577476) | soil metagenome | isolation source: 115 cm soil or saprolite under grassland replicate 2 | place: USA:California | collected 2016-06-15
CGGAGAAGAGCGAAGCGACCGCCTCGTGATAAGCGACGTCCCCGTGGTTCTCGAGCTGTTTCATCCGGATGCAGTGCGCGACGACCCCCTTCTGGCCGCGCAGCGCGGAGACCGCCTCCACCATCTCCTGGGTGATCTGAACGATGATCTCGGAGAGTTTCCGGGAAAGCGGGGTGGGCTCCGAGATCTTGAAAAGCGACAGGCGGCGCACGGTCCCGTCGATCAGGTCGATCACGTCGTCTAACCGCACGGCGAGCTGGTGGATGTCCTCGCGGTCGATCGGCGTGATGAACGTTCGATCGATCCCGCGCAGGACCTCGTGCGAGATCTCGTCGCACTCGTGTTCGAGCCGCTTGATCTGGTCGGCGACCGGTGCGACCGGCGCCTCTCCGCCAAAGAAGCTGTTCAAGATGCGTGCGCTCTCATGGATGCGCCGCGCCATGTCGCTGAAGCGGTCGAAATATTTCTCGTCGCGCGGTAACAGGTTGAGCATCGCCCCTCACCTCTTCCCTCTCCCGCGGAAAAAGGGAGAGGATGGAATCCGGAGAAACGGCCGCCATGCTATCCCACCACAAAACGCGGCGGCCGGCCTGTTACGCGTCGGAACGTCCGCTCTCGCAGTAATGGCTCAGAGTGTCGAGGAGCACGTTCAGGTCGATCGGCTTGGAAATATAGCCGTCGGCTTCGAGCCACAGAGCGTGCTGCTGGCTATCGGACTTCGCGGAGATCACGACAACCGGGATCTTCGCCAGGTCCGAGTCCTGCCGCTGTTCGTAGCGAAACTGCCAGCCGTTCATGATCGGCATCATCAGGTCGAGGAGGATCACAGACGGGCGAGTCCCTCCCCGCAATCGGCCGAGGGCCTCCAGGCCATGGCGGGCGCACGTGACGCAATACCCCTCGGACTCGAGAACCTCGGATAAGGAAAGGAGCAATTCGGGGTCATCTTCGACGACAAGGACGTTTCCACGCATGCAACCTCCCCCCGTCGGGGCCACTCCTGCGCGATGCGAAGCCCCGCAGCGGCCCGCCTATTCTACCCGGCGCGTCCGGGCACCGCCGTGTCGCCCTCGCGCCCGGCCGGCAGCCGGATCCGGAAGAGGCTTCCCCGCTCGGGCTCGCTTTCGATTTCCACGGTTCCCTGGTGGAGCTGTACGAGGTGTTTCACGATCGCCAGGCCCAGTCCCGTGCCGGGCCGCGTCTTCGATCGCGAGCGGTCGACCTGGTAGAAGCGCTGGAAGATCTTCTCCCTCTCCGCGCGGGGGATCCCCGGCCCATGGTCGGAGACGGAGAAGCCCACCCAGCCCGGACCGCTCTCGGCGGCGAGCCGGACGGTTTCGCCTTCCGGAGAGAACTTGATTGCGTTGTCCAGGAGATTGCGGACGACCTGCAGAAGCCGGCGCCGGTCGGCGAGGATCGAGGCGCTCGTGTCTCCCGTGACGTCGATCCGGACGCGGCGCTCGGAAGCATTGGCGGCCAGGTCCTGCGCGGCCTCGCGCAGCAGGTCCGTCACCGGCACGGTCTCCCGCATCAGCTCCACGGCACCGCTCTCGATCTGCGCGAGATCCATCAGGTCATCGATGAGCTCCCTGATACGGGCGGATTGGCGTTGGATGAGCGCGACGAGCTCCCGGCGCTCCGCCTCATCCGGCGCCGCCTCCTCGAGTGTCTCCGCCGCCGCCACGATCGAGGCAATCGGCGTCCGCAGCTCGTGCGACACATCGGCAACGAACGTGCGTCGCATAGACTCCGTGCGCTCGAGGCGGGTCACGTCCCTCAGCACGCCGACGGCCGCGGCGCGAGAACCGGCCGGCAGCGGCACTACCAGCACCTGCCAGACCAGCTCGTCCGCGAGCCGGACCGTCCTCTCCGTCCCTTCGCCGGACTTGAGCGACGCCTCGAACACCTCGTAGACCGCTCGGAGCCGGACGACGTCGTAAAGCGCGCGTCCCGCCGGGGTCGGGATACCGATCATCTGCGAGAACCGTTCGTTGGCCTCGAGGACGTGAAGCCGGGAGTCGAGGACGATGAGGCCGTCGGGCAGCTTCTCGAGGACCAGGGCCGTCAGGCGCTGCTCGGCCTCGGCCCGCTCGGCGGCCCTCGCCAGCGAATCTTTCATCCTCTGAAGCGCGGCTCCGAGAAGCTGGACCTCCTGGCCTCCTTCGCGCGGCAGGTCTCGCGGCAGCCCGGCGGCAATCGCCGAGGCTGCCTCGGTCAGGCGGGCGATCGGCTCGGAAAACCGCCGCGAGGCTGCCATGCCGATCGCGAAGAGGAGGACGCAGGCGAGGACCACCGCGGCACGCGCCGACCAGCGATACCCGCTTTCGAGCTCCCGGACGCGGGCCGCCGCGACCGAGAGGCGCAGCACGTTCCCGTCGGGAAGCAGCCGGGCGAAGTAGAAGCGGTTCTCCTGCTCGGTCGCCGAGAACCGGCGCGAATCTCCGTGCCCGGTGCGGCGGGCCTCCAGGACCTCCGGCCGCCGGGCGTGGTTCTCCATCTGGGGAACTTCGGAGGGCCTCAGATCGGTATCGTTGGAGACTCCTCCGTCCGGGCGAATCAGGGTAATTCGGCAGCCGAGCTCGCGGGCCGACCTCCGGAAGAACGCGTCGAGACTCTCGGGCGCGATTCCCCGCATGTCCTGCGCCACGTGATCGATCTCCCTCTCGATCCTCTCCGTGACTCTGTCCTCGACGGCCCGGCGCAGCGTCGCGTCCATGACCAGGATGAGCGAAAACGCCGTCGCCGCTGCGAGGACACCGAAGAGCACCGTGAAGAGGGAGCGGAGTCTCATGGATCGTGAGACGCGAGGCGTGAGACGTGAGACGTGGCTTTCATACCCGCGGGCTACGGCTTACGGTTTACGGCTTACGGCTCACGCGCCTGCGCGTCGCGGTACCGGTAGCCCAGGCCGACGACCGTCTCGATGCGCCCGTCGCCGAGCTTGCGGCGCAGCGACCGGATGTGGACGTCCACCGTGCGCGTCTCCACGTCGGCATCGTAATCCCAGAGCCGCGCGAGGATCGCGTCGCGGGTGACGACCCGGCCTCGGTTGCGGATCAGGAGCCAGAGCAGATCGAACTCCTTCTTCGTCAGGTGCACGCGCTCCCCGTTCAACCGCGCCTCGAAACGCGCCCGGTCCACGTGGAGCGGGCCGTCCTCGAAGACCTCCTCTTCGGACGTCTCGAAGGACGCCACGCGGCGAAGCTGCGCGTGGACCCGCGCGAGCAGCTCCCGCATCGAGAAGGGTTTGGTGATGTAGTCGTCGGCGCCGATCTCGAACCCGAGCAGCTTGTCCCGCTCCTCGACCCGCGCGGTCAGCATGATGATCGGCACGCGGCGCGTCTCGTCGGCGCGGCGAAGCTCCCGGCACAGGGCGAGGCCGTCGATGTCCGGGAGGTTCAGGTCCAGAATCACGAGATCGAACGGCTTCTCCTGGAGCGCCGCGAGAGCGGCGAGTCCCGACATGTAGTGCTCCACCTGGTAGCGCTTCTCCTTGCGCAGGTTCAGGCGGATCGTGTAGGCAATGTCCGCGTCGTCCTCGATCAGGGCGATGCGCTTGACCGCGCCCCCATCTTTCGAGGACGCCGGGGCCTCGCCTCGCCCGCGTGAAGTGGAGGTTCTCATCGCGGCTGTCTCATCCGAACCGCCCCGTGATGTAGTCCTCAGTGATCTTCTGGCCCGGGTTCGTGAAGATCTTGTCGGTGCGGTCGTGCTCCACCAGGCGGCCGAGCATGAAGAAGGCGGTGTACTCGGAGACCCGCGCGGCCTGCTGCATGTTGTGCGTGACGATCGCGATCGTGTAGTCCTGCTTCAGGTCGTAGATGAGCTCCTCGATCTTCTGCGTCGCGATGGGGTCGAGCGCCGAGGCCGGCTCGTCCATGAGGAGCACCTCCGGCTCGACGGCGAGAGCGCGCGCGATGCACAGGCGCTGCTGCTGTCCGCCCGAGAGCCCGAGCGCGGACGCATGCAGCCGCTCCTTCACCTCGTCCCAGAGCGCCGAAGCGCGCAGGGCCTTCTCGACCCGCTCCGGCAGCTCCGAGCGCCGGCAGAGCCCGTTGATCTTCAAGCCGTACGCCACGTTCTCGAAGATCGACTTGGGAAACGGATTGGACTTCTGAAAGACCATGCCGACGCGGCGCCGCAGGTACACGACGTCGGTGCCGGGACCGTAGATGTCCTTGCCGTCGAGCAACACCTCGCCTTCCACCCGAGTGTCCGGGATGATGTCGTTCATCCGGTTCAAACAGCGCAGGAACGTGGACTTCCCGCAGCCGGACGGGCCGATGAACGCCGTCACGGACTTCTCGGGGATCCCGATCGAGACGTCGTGGAGCGCCTGGTTTTCTCCGTAGAAGAAGGAGAGCCCTCGCGTCTCCATTCGCGCCTTCACGTCGGCCGGGAACGGGCCGATGGGCCGCGGCGGCGCGGGAGCGGTGAACTCCGGGGCCGTTACCATCGAAGGAGAGCCTGGTTCTATCACGGTCGCCGTCGGTTCGCTCATGTCCGATGCATCCGTTCGAGACGCCGGGTCACCGTCCTCGCCAGGACCGAGAAGATGAAGACGAGGGCGACGAGAACGAGCGCTCCGGCCCAGGCCTGCCGGTGCCAGTCGTCGTAGGGAGAGATCGCGTACGTGAAGACCTGGACGGTGAGCGAAGCGATCGGCTGGTCGAGGCGCGTCGAGAAGAAACGATTGTTGAATGAGGTGAAGAGGAGCGGCGCCGTTTCCCCGGCGATGCGGGCGAGAGCCAGAAGAATCCCGGTCAGGATGCCGGGAAGCGCGGCCGGCACCATCACTCCGAACGCGGCGCGCGCCCGGGTCGCGCCGAGCGCGAGCGCCCCTTCCCGCAGTGTCGACGGGACGAGGTTCAAGAGCTCCTCGGTGGTGCGCGTGATGATGGGGATCATCATGAATCCGAGAGCCAGACCTCCGGCGATCGCGCTGAACCGATGCACAGGCAGCACCGCGAGACCGTACGCGAAGATGCCGATGACGATCGACGGAACGCCATTCAGAACATCGGCGGTGAACCGCACGAGCGACGCGAAGCGGGCCTTGCCGTACTCGGACAGATAAACGCCGGCGATCACGCCGACGGGAATCGCCACGGTGGATGCGATGACGATCAGAAAAAGAGTCCCCAGGATCGCGTTGGCCATGCCCCCGCCAGCTTCGCCTACGGGCTTGGGCATCCTGGTGAAGAACGCCCAGTTCAAGGAGGTGAACCCCTGCTTGATGACGTAGAAGAAGACCAGAGTCAGCGGCACGAGGGCGATGACCACGGAGAGTCCGCAGAGCCCGACGACGGTCTTCGACACGATCCGGCGGCGTCCTGGGAATTTCAAGCGGCCGGCTCCGCAACGGCGGGCAGGACCGCATTCTTCTCACGGACCTTCGCCTCCCGGGTGACGCTCCAGATGAGCAGCCGCGAGAGGGCGTTGATGACCAGGGTGATCACAAAGAGCACGAGCCCGATCTCGATCAAGGCGCTCAGATAGATGTCCGTGTCGGCTTCCGTGAACTCGTTGGCGATGACCGCGGCCATCGTGTGCTGCGCCGCGTAGAGGGACACGCTGATCCTCGGGTTGTTGCCGATGACCATCGTGACGGCCATCGTCTCCCCGATCGCGCGTCCGAAACCGAGCATGATCGCGCCGATGATGCCAGTCCGGCCGTACAGGATCGCCGCTTGGATGGCTTCCCACCGGGTGGCCCCCAGCGCGTAGGCTGCCTCGCGCTGCGTCGCGGGGACCGCCTTCAGCACCTCCCGGGCGACGGAGGACGTGAATGGGATCACCATGACCGCCAGGATCAGGCTCGCCGCAAGCATGCCGACCCCCAGCGGCGGCCCGGAGAAGAGAGGGATCTTCTTCATCCAGTCCGGCGTGTGGACTTCGAGCTGGCGGACAATGGGGACCAGCACGAAGATCCCCCAGAGCCCGTAGACGATGGAGGGGATGGCAGCCAGGAGCTCGGTCAAAAAAGTCAGAGGCGTCCGCAACGGCCCGGGAGAGAGCTCCGAAAGGAAGATCGCGATGCCCAGGGCAACCGGCGTCGAGAGCACCATCGCCGCGAGCGCCGAATACAGCGTGCCCCAGATGAACGGCAGGGCGCCGAATGTCTCCGCCACCGGGTCCCAGACGGTCGTCCGCCAGAAATTGAATCCGAATTTCGCGATCGAGAGACTCGAATTCCGGTAGAGCTCGTAGGCGATCCCGGCCACGAGGACCACCACGAGGAGCGCGAAGAACCCCGTCCCCAGGCGGAAGAAGCGGTCGTCGGACCTCTTTCTCAAAGACGGGGCCTTCGGCATGTCGTTACCCCGCGTTCCAGTTCAGAGTCTGATCTTCTTGAGAGCGCTCGTTTCCAGAGCGACGACCTCTTTCGGCAGCGGAGCGTATCCCAGCTCCGGGGCGAATCTCTGTCCGTCCGCCAGCGCCCAGTTCATGAAGTCCACCATGATCCGCGCCCTCTTTTTGTCCTTCGGGTTCTCGTAGAAGAGGAGCCACGTGAAGGAGGAGATGGGATAAACACCCTTGCCGGGAGCGTTCGTGATCGAGACCCGGAAATCAGGAGGCGTCTGCGTGGCGGCGGCGGCAGCAGCAGCCGAGACGGACCCGGTCGTCGGCCTGACGAATTCGCCGGCCATGTTCTGCACCGAACCGTAGTCGATCTTGTTCTGGAGAGCGTAGATCAGTTCGACGTATCCGATCGAGCCCGGCGTCTGCTTCACGAGTCCGGCAACACCCTCGTTTCCCTTCCCGCCGATCCCCACCGGCCAGTTGACGGATGTCGCGACGCCGACCTTCTTCTTCCATTCCGGCGAGACCTTAGAGAGAAAGTCCACCCAGATGTAAGTCGTCCCGGAGCCGTCGGAACGGTGACAGACAGTGATGTCAGTGGCGGGGAGCGTCACTCCCGGATTGAGCTTCGCGACGGCCGGGTCGTTCCACTTCGTGATCTTGCCGAGGAAGATCTCGGCCAAGACCGGACCTGTGAACTTCAGCTCGGCGTCGACCCCCGGGATGTTGTAGACCGGCACGTCGCCGCCGAGCACCGACGGGAAGTGGAGGATCTTGCCGGGCGCCGCCTGGAGCTGCTCGTCGGTCATCGGGCCGTCGGTCGCACCGAAGAAAACGGTTTGGTTGGTGACCTGCCGGATGCCGCCGCCGGAGCCGATCGACTGGTAGTTGATCTCCACGTCCGGGTGGAGCTTGTTGTACTCGGAGAACCACTTCGAATAGATCGGATACGGGAAGGTCGCTCCCGCCCCGTTGATCTGGATTTTCTGGGCTGGCGCCGGCGCGGCAACGAGGAAGACGGCCGTCAGAGCGAGGGCTGCGAGTCGGAGGATTTTCAACATACTCACCTCACAGAAAAGATGAAGTTCGCACGTTAAATTCGCATGAACTTCGCGTTAACTAGAAGTTGAAGAGCGTGTGGAGCGCGTAGATCTTGGTCTTTCCCGGGTCGGGGGTCACGTTGCTGAACATGACCTCGGAGTAGTCCGCCAGGAAGGCGACGGTCTTGCCCCCGTGGAGAGCCGGCCAGTAAGCGACGCCGGCGATGAACCGCTTCTTCTTCGGCTTCGGGGACGCGTCCTTGTTCTGGACGAGCTCGTCGTAGCGAAAGAGGCCTTCGATCCCGATCGGAGTCCGCGGCGTCACCCATGCGGACCAGCCGTCGCGGTTCAACTCCGTCTTCGTGACGCTCGTCTGGTCCTTGGCGTCCAGGTACTCGAAGCCGGCGTTAACGTACGGATGCTCGAAGGTGACGTTGCCGATGAACCTCTCGCGCTTGGCGTCGGAGAAGTAATGATCGCTGTCGTAGAAGCCTGCGACGCGCAATCCCTTGACGACGGGCACTGCCGGCGCGGGACGCAGCGAGGCCCGGATCTGGAGGGATTTCTCGTTGTTGACGCCGTTCTGGTCGTTGAGGCTCGAATAACCGTCCCCGTTGTAAACGCCCACATGGACGTCCCCGTAGTTCTGGGGAAAGGCGAAACGCGTGCTCACGCCGTAGTCGGAAGAGGTCAGAAAGCCCTCGGTGTCCACGAAGATGGGGCTCTGAAAGCGATAGCGATAGATCCCTTCCGCGTAATCGATCCACGGCGTCTGCTGCAGGCCGAAGCGGAGCCACGAGCCCTTCGGAGCGAAGTCGTCGAAATTGACCTGGCCGTACCCGTACTTGACCCGGAAGGTCTGGCTGCCCGCGAGCGAGCTGCCGCTCCCCGTCTCGGCGCGGATGTCGGGAGTGATGCGGAAGGAGAACCAGTGGGAAAGGTTCCCGGTCACGTTGATGTAGGCGCGCGTCAGATTGAAGGAGTTCTTGTGAATCGTGTTCTTGTCGCCGTCCACCACGGTCGGCGAGTCCTGATACGAGTAATCGGCGAAGAGCGTGATCCCGACGTTGATCCTGGGCGTGTCGTCCGGAGGCGTGTAACCTGCAGCGGGGGTGACCTGAGCGCGGACTTCCATGGCGATCATCAGGCCCGCGGCCGCGGCGCAGGCAGTCGTCAACCTGACCATACGATCCTTCATGACTTTTCTTCCTCCTATCCTGGGTCGCGATTTGTAAAGGCCGGTGGTCAACGGCGAAGGAAGATTCTGTAAACACGACCTGAAGCCGGGGTCGTTCCTGTCATCCCGAGAAGCGAAGCGACGAGGGATCTGCTCCGCAGGAAACCGCGGAGGGCAGATCCCTCGCTTCGCTCGGGATGACAGGTAAGGAGCTAAGGAGAGGCCGTCGCCTCGATCACGGCATCCGGGATCCCGGCCTTCGTCCAGTCGATGATCTCCTCGGCCGTCATCCTCCGGGCGAGACGCTGCCCTTTGACATAGGCCAGCAGGACCTCCGACGCCACGCCCGCGCGCATCATGTCGAGAACCTTCGCCTTGAGTTCCGGCGGCGCGAGCGCCGGGCTCGCCGCCGCCTTTGGCATCGCGAGCGGGATCGTAATCCCGCCGCGTCGGGTTCCAGAATCTCTTGTAAGCAACTCAGCAACATAGACTTACGAGGTCATATCTCACTTCACAAATTCTTCGAACGAAGGTGATAGCCTCCCTTTCCTCGCCATGACGGAAGTTCGGCTCGTCGATTCTTCCGCGCCGGAAGACCGGCTGAAGGACCGTTCGCTCTACTTCAACCGGGAGATCTCCTGGCTCGCCTTCAACCGGCGCGTGCTCGAGGAGGCGCTCGATACGAACTGGCCCCTTCTCGAGAGGCTCAAGTTCCTCTGCATCTTCCACTCGAACCTGGACGAGTTCTACATGATTCGCGTCTCGGGATTGCACGATCAGCTCGAGGCGTCCGTGACCGAGAGGAGCGCCGACGGCCTCTCGCCGACCGAGCAGCTCCACGCGATCGGGGAGATCGTGCGGCGTGACATGGAGCTGGCGACGAGGACGCTGACCGAAGACGTCCTGCCGAAGCTCGCCGAGAAGGGAGTCCGCATCCTGACGTGGGACGCGATCGAGCCCGAGCGGCGCAAGGAGCTGACGTCCTATTTCGAGAACGTCGTCTTCCCCGTGCTGACGCCCCTCGCCTTCGACCCGGCCCACCCTTTTCCGTTCCTCTCGAACCTGTCGCTCTCGCTTGCCGTCGAGCTTTCCGAGAAGGAAGACGGCCGCACCCACTTCGCCCGCGTCAAGGTGCCCCCCTCGCTGCCGCGGCTCGTGCCGGTGCCGCCGGAAGGCGGTCCCTCGGCGGACTTCTTGCTTCTGGAGAATCTCGTCGAGGCGCACTTGCAACAGCTTTTTCCGGGCATGAAGATTCGCGGCGCGTCCTCCTTCCGCGTGACCCGCGACGCCGACATGGAGATCCGTGAGGACGAAGCGGCCGATCTGCTGCGCTCCGTCGCCGAGAACGTCCGCAGGAGGCGCTTCGGCGCGGCCATCCACCTCGACGTGGACCACCGCTGCCCCGGGAACGTCCGCGATCTCGTTCGCCAGCATCTGGAGCTCGACCCCGAGGACGTCGACGAGATCGGCGGTCCGCTTGGCGTCTCGGACCTGCTCGCGCTCGGCAGGCTCGAGCGTCCCGCATTGAAGGACGCCCCGTTCCTGGCGTCGGCGGGCTCGCTCTTCTCCAAACCGGGCTCCTCGTTCGAGGAGATCCGCAAAGGTGATGTCCTCCTCCACCACCCCTACGACTCCTTCGATCCCGTCCTGCGTTTCCTCGAAGACGCCGCCACGGACCCGGACGTTGTCGCGATCAAGATGACCCTCTATCGGGCGGGGACGGACTCACCGATCGTTGCGGCGCTCGCCCGGGCCGCGGAGAACGGCAAGCAGGTCGCCGTCCTGGTCGAACTGCAGGCCCGCTTCGACGAGGAGAAGAACATCCAGTGGGCGCAGTCGCTCGAGCGGGCGGGAGTCCACGTCGCCTACGGCGTCGAGGGGTTGAAGACCCACGCCAAGATCGCTCTCGTCGTCCGCCGCGAAGGAAGCGTCATGCGCCGCTACGTCCATTTCGGGACCGGCAACTACAATCGGGTGACGGCCAGGATCTACACGGACCTCGGGCTCTTCACCGCTCGCCCGGAGTTCGGTACGGACGCGTCAGAGCTCTTCAATTACCTGACGGGCTTCTCCCGGCGCACACGCTACAAGCGCCTGACCGTCGCCCCGTTCACCCTTCACGAGAAGCTCCTGTCGCTGATCGATCGCGAGGCGGAGAAGGCGCGTCAGAGACGGCCGGCGAGGGTTATCGCCAAGATGAACTCCCTCGTGGACCCCAGGCTGATCCGAGCCCTGTACCGGGCTTCCGGCGCAGGAGTGCCGATCGCCCTCGATGTTCGCGGGATCTGCTGCCTCCGGCCGGGCGTGCCCGGAGTCTCCGACAGGATCTCAGTCTCCTCCGTCGTCGGACGGTTTCTCGAGCACAGCCGCTGCTTCTCCTTCGGCGCCGGCGAGGAGGAAGAGATCTCCATTTCGAGCGCCGACTGGATGCCCCGCAACTTCTACCGCCGCGTCGAGCTGATGGTCCCGATTCTGGACGAGAAGGCGAGGGAGAAGATCCGCCAGGAAGTCCTCGACCCGATCGCCAAGGACAACTGCCGCGCCCGCGACCTGCAGGCCGACGGCACCTACGTGCGCCGCGTTCCACCTGCCGGCGAGCCCGCCTTCGACGCGCAGCAGACGCTCCTCGAGCGCCTCGCCCGCCGCGGCCTCCACGCCGTCCCTTAGAGTTCGACGACCTGACTCGCCTCCCGCGGCGCGAGCCGGAGTCTCGGAAAGACCGTGTAAAGGAGATCTGAACCGAGGTTCCGGAAGTAACTCTGCGCGGTCAACGTCCAGACGGCTTCCCGTGCGTTTTCCAAATGGCGGACTCGGGCCGCCGCTGCGACGGGCCTTCAGCGGATGGACGCGACCAGGATTCGTCAGCTCTCTCTTGACCGCTCCGCGAGGGCCTTGTCGGTGAGCAGCAACGTCAGAGTCCCGGGGGGTTTCGGGGTCGCGCGTTCGAACTCGATGCGCGCCAGCGCCCCCTTCTTCATCTCCATGTGAGCGTTCGAACGTCCGGTAAGGAGATACCCGAGCAGCCTTCCGAGATGAGGCATGTGCCCCACCAGGAGAACCCGTTTCATCCTCCGCTTCTCGATCTCCCGCAGGATTTCTTGCGGGTCGGCGCCCGGGGAGAGCGCGTCGGTCTCGATCAGATCCTCCCGTTGGTCCAGGGCCCGTGCCACCGGCTCGGCGGTCTGCCGGGCTCTTCGAAGAGGGCTCGTCAGAATCGCGTCGAACTTCGGCTCGAGCCGAGCGATCGTCCGCGCGGCGGCGCGCATCCTCTTGCGAGCGCCCGGAGTCAGGGCCCTCTCCTCGTCGGGCGTGTCCGGGCCGCCCTCCTCCGCCTTCGCGTGCCGCAGGATCCAGATTTCCATGGCGCGAACTTCTCCGCTCTTCACCTGCAAAGAGAGGTCACCCAGTCATCCGGTCACCAGATCACCCGATTCTTACGTCAGTTCGGTGGCGTGGTGTTTCACCCACCGGGCCTCGGCCATGTAGATGGTGTCCTCGCAGATGTTGGAGGCGAGGTCTCCCACACGCTCGAGGTTCTTCGATATCGAGATGAGCTCGATGCAGTAGGTGATGAGATTCGGGTACTCGGCCATGTAGGTCAGCAACTCCCGGATGAGGGAGACGTTCTTGTCGTCGAGGATGTCGTCCTTCTTGATCACCTGCTTGGCGAGGTTCGCATCCCGGTTGACGAAGGCGTCGAGCGACTGCTTGAGCATGGACATCGCGACCTCGGCCATGTAGTTGATGTCGATGAAGGGCTTGAAGGGCTTCTGCGCCGCCAGCCGCTCCGCGCCTTCGGCGATGTTGACCGCGTGGTCTCCGATCCGTTCCAGGTCGTTGTTGATCTTCAGGGCGGCGACGAGAAACCGCAGGTCTACGGCGACCGGCTGCTGCAGGGCGAGCAGTTGCACGGCCTGCTCTTCGATCACCATCTCCATGCGGTCGATTTCGGCGTCCGAGGCGATGACATCGGCCGCCTTCTTCTCGTCCACTTCCGTCAGCGCCTCGATCGCGTGCTGGATCTGGCGCTCCACCTCTCCTCCCATCAGGATGAGGTTGCGCCGCAGATCCTCGAGCTTCTCGGAAAAATGTTCTTTCAAAAGATGCTCTCCCTTCTCCATCCGCTAACTGAACAGCGCCTCGGCCGAGATCATCTCGAGGTCTCGCTGCAGAACCGTCTCGTCTCGTCCTGCCGGCACCGCACGGAAGAGGGGTTCGCGGTCGAAGACTCGTTCGAAGAGGTTTGCCTTGCGGCGCGCGGCCTCGAGCTCCGCCTCGCAGTCGCCGCGCGCGACGGCGTCGAGCTCGACGCGCCGCGGCCGGACGCGGGACGCGACGTCGGTCACGAGCTGGCGGTGGCTGCGGTCGAGTCCGTCGGCGATCCGCAGGAGCGCTGCCAGCTTCTCGACCACAGGCCGCAGATACGGGTCCAGGCGCTTCCAGTTCTCGTGCGACCCCTTCGGGCCCTTCCCTCTGTGGTAACGCGCGACAGACGCGATGACCTCGATCTCCTCGGCGGAGAAGCCCGTCAGGTCGCCGTGCGTGATCAGGTAGTAGGAATGCTGCTGGTGCCGGGAGAACCCGATAGAGCAGCCCACGTCGTGCAGAAGTGCCCCGTACTGAAGCCACTCCCGCTCGGCCGCCGTCAACTGGTGAAGGGCGTGGGTTTGATCGAAGATTTCGAGCGCCAGCCGCGCGACATGCGTGGCGTGGAGGACCTCCGCGTTGGCGCGGCGCAGGAGCCGGTCTACGCTGCGCGCCCGGACGTCCCGGTCGCCGGCGCGCTTCTCCCCATGCCGCGAGGCGTAGTCCAGGATGATCCCCTCCCGCAGCCCTCGGTCGCCAACCACGATGCCGTCGGCTCCGGTCCTTTTCAGGATCCAGGCCAGCAGGATGCCGCCCGGGACGGCGATGTCCCGGCGGCGCGGGTCGAGACCGGGCACGCGCAGCTTCTCCTTCTGTGTCGTCTTTCGCAGAATCCCGTTGACCCTCTTCAAGCCCGCGCGAGTCAAGGTCCTGTGCCCGGAAGGGATCGGCTCGCGCCCCAGGATTGCCGCCTCGTGGACGAGTGACAGGGACTGGATCGTGCCGGCCGATCCGACGCAGGTCTTGAATCCCGCCTTGCGCACGGCCTCCGCCGCCCTTCTGGCGACGGCGCGGATCGCCTTCTTGACAGCCTTCCGGTCGCTGTCGCTCGGCGGGTCGTCGTGAACGAGGTCGGCCAGCCGGACCGCGCCGAGTGGCAGACTCTCGGTCAGGAGAACTCGCGACCCGTTGGACACGACGAATTCCGTCGAGCCCCCGCCGATGTCCACCAGGAAGAGGGGATCCAGACGCGAGGAGAACTCGCTGCGGGCCGCCAGGTGGATCAGCCGCGCCTCCTCCTCGCCAGAAATGACATCCACTTCGATGCCCGTCCGCCGGCGCATGGCTTCGAGGAACTCCTGCGAGTTCTCCGCTTCGCGCACCGCGCACGTGGCGACGGCGCGCACCAACTCGGCCTTCTGCGCCTCGACCGAGCGCAGGAACTGCTCGATCGCCCCGACCCCCGCCTCGATGGCTTCCGGCGACAGGCGCCCTGAAGCGAGTGTGTGGCTCCCCAGCCGCACCTGGGACTTCTCGCGCGAGACGACTTCCAGCACGCCTCCCTCGTCCGCCGCCGCCACGAGCAACTTGATGGAGTTGGTGCCGATGTCGATGGCGGCCAGCTTCTGCATGGGGGATTCATTCTCGGCGGGCCCGCCGGGGATTGCCTGAACTCCGCGTGAAGACGGCGTAAAGTCGGTCACCTCGTTCTCTTTCTATAATAGCGCCCCCGTGTCGGAAATCCTCTGGTCTCTTCGCGCTCGCTCCCTCTCGAAGGCGAGGAAGGCGTTCCTGCGATCGGAGCCCGAAGGACTGCACGACCTGCGAGTGGCGCTGCGGCGCGTCGAGGCTACGGCGGCGGCGCTCGGCAAGAAGAAGATCGAGCGAAAGGCCCGGTCGCTCGTGCGATCGCTCTCGCCTCTGCGGCAACTCGAGGTGGACAGGCAGCTGCTCTCGCGCCTGCGCGAGATGGGTCACCTGCCGGAGAACGCCGCGGCGGGTCTCGAGGCGCGGTGGGGCGCGGAGTACGCGAAGCGCATCGAGAAGGCGGCCCGCGTCGCGCGGAGCGGTAAGAGGCGCCTCCTCGAGCGCCGGCTGCGGCGCGTGGCGCGCCACCCGCAGGACGACATACCGTTGCGCCTGGAGATCGCGCGGCGGCGCCTCGAGGGGCGGCTCTCCCCTCCGCCCGAGGACGCGACCGACAAGCGGCTCCACCGCTATCGCATCGCGGTCAAGCGCGCGCGCTATCTGGCCGAGGACCTCGCCGCATGCGGTGTCCCGGGGCTCGAAAGCCGCATCGCGCGCGAGAAGGAGCTTCAGGACGCGCTCGGCCGCTGGAACGACATCCATCTCTTCCGCGAACGCCTGAAGGAGACGCGGGAGGATTCGGAGAAGAGGGGTTCGGTCGGTCTCGTCCTGGAGCTCGATCACCTGATCGCCGAACTCGAAGGGACGGTCGCGTGGGCTCGCCGGGAGGCCCTTGCCGTCGCCGGCCGCTTCGCCAGAGTATTTCCGTTTCTCGAGCGAAGCGCCTGAAGGAACTCGCCGAAGGTTCGGGCGGAGCGCACGAGCCCGGTCCCCGATCGGAACCGCTGGAGTCGTTCGTGAATCATGCGGCTAAGTTCCCGCCTCGCGCGCTGCTTCTCTTGCTCCTGCTCGTCACGATGGCGGCGAAGCTCGGCTTTGCCTGGCGGTTCGACGGCTACGGGACGGGAGACGATCTGGAAATCGTCGAGACGGCGGCAAAGTGCGCCGCCGGCCTCGATTACGAACCCTGGAACCTGCGCTGCCTGTTTCATCCGCTCGTCCTGACTTGGCCCTTCCTGCGTGTCGGGGTGTTGCTGGGCGCGGCCGATCCGGCCGTCCTTTCCTGGCTCGGCACGATTCCAACCGTTCTCTTCTCGACTCTCGCGATCGTCCTCCTCTACCGTCTGGCGCTCGCGTGGCGGTGGCCGGAAGGCACGGCGCTCGCCGCCGCTTTCCTCTACGCGGTACACTGGCTCCCGCTGGGATACGGCTCGACTTTGTTCCCGCGGCCCATCTCGACGGCGTTTCTCCTGGGAGCCTTCCTGCTCGCGAGCCGAAGACCTCCCGGCGCGGCGAGGGCCGCGACGGCGGGGCTCCTGGTCGCGGCCGCGTTCGCCCTGCGGTGGAGCGAGGGCGCGGCGCTGGTGCCGCTCGTCGCCTGGATCTGGTGGAGAGACCGCGACGCACGATCCGCTGGCGCGGCGCTCGCCGGCTTCGGCCTCGGGGCGCTCCTCTTCGTCGGGCTGACGGACATTTTGACCTGGGGAGCGCCGTTCTCGAGCCTCGCGGCCTACGCGCGGGAAATGCGCACCGTCCCGCCGAACACGCGCACGGACGGCCCCTGGTACGAGTACGCGAAGAACATCCTGCGCTGGGCGGGCCCGCTCTACCTGCTCCTGCTGTGGCCGGCGCGGAGAGACCGGCGGATCCGGCAGCCGCTTCTCTTTCTGGCGGCGATCGTCGCTTTACTCTCCTGCGTGCGCTTCAAACAGTTGCGGTACATGCAGGCCGCGGTTCCGTTTCTTTCGCTCGCTGCGGCCGTCGGCTGGGAGCGCCTGCGCCGATCCGGTCCGGCCGGGCGGCGTCTGGCGATGGCAGCGCTCCTGCTCGCCGCGGCCCTCGGTCTCGAGCGCACCCTGGCCCTTCTTCGCGCCAAGTCGCAGTCGGCCACGGCCGCCGCGCGGGCGATCGTGCGCCTCTCCCCCGCGCCTCGCGTGATCGCTCTCGAGCAGGCGTGGGCTTACGGCGACCGGCTCTGGATCGGCAACGGACCGGCGATCCGCGATTTCCCGCCCGCGCGTCCCTTGAATCCGGCCGACGTCGAGAAGGTCGCAGGGCCCGCCGACGTCCTCGCCCTCTACACACTCGACACGAATCCGGCGCTTCTCGAAGCGATCGCGCGGATGGGATTTCGCGAGATGGGTCGCTTTCGGCGCGACGCGAGCAAGGAAGTCATCCTCTACCTAAGGCCGGCCGGCACCGGCCTCAAAAGCTGACCTTGGCCGCGAGCTGGAGGATCCGCGAGCCTGAGTCACCCGTGGCAGCTCCAAAACCGGTCGGAATACCGGCGCTGTTGACCGTGAGCGGAATCAGAGTCAGCGTGTTCGTCGCCGCGCTGTAGCTGTAGTAGGTGTTCGACACAAAATTGACATTCTTGTTATTAAAGACGTTGAAGGCCTCGGCGATGAGCTCCACGTCCACCGGACCCAACGAGATGTGGCGCGCGATACGCGGGTTGACCGAGAACTGTGAGGGAAGTCGAAAGGTGTTGCGCCCGAAGCCCGGCGCCCGGTCGTTGCGCGTGTTGAGATCGTTGTTGAGGTCGGTAAACCCCATGAGCGCCGAGTAGGGCTGCCCGGTCTGGAAGAAGACGATGCCCGAAAGTGTCCAGCCCGAGGCGAGCGCACGCACGAACGGATTCGAGATCCCACCGGCGTAGTCCAGGTTCCACACGCCGGATAAGACGATCCGATGGCGCACGTCGTTGTCGCCCGAGGCATAGTCGCCGGCCAGGTTCAGCGGATCCTGCGCAAACTTGGCATCATCGAAGGAGCCGGGGACGACGGCCGTCTGGTCGGGTCGGTCGTCGAGCACATGCCCATACGTGTAAGCGATACGCGCTTGCCAGTTTTGGGAGAAGCGCTTGATGACCTCGAGAGTGAGCCCGTTGTAGTCGGACTTGGCGGTGCTCTCGAAGGCGACGACTCGCGCAAAATTGGTAAAGGGTCGTGTGTTGCTGAACTTCTTGTACGCGACCGTTCCATCGCCCGAGATGTTCGCTGTGACGTCGCTTTCGCCGTCGACGTTGCGGTCGATCGAGCGTGTCAGATCGTTGCCGTGTACGTGGAGGAAATTGAGCGAGACGGCAAGATCGTTGGTGACCGCGTGCTCGACGCCGAGGCTCGCCTGCTGCACCTTCGGATTCTGGTAATCCGGGTCGACGACGAAAATGGTCGGCTTCGGAAGCGTGACGCCCGCGGGGATCGCCGGATAGATCGAGGGATAGGCGGGAATCAGATCCCCCGTGAACGTGATCGTTTGAACATTGATTCCGTTGTTGGACGTCGCCGTGCCGTAGACGATCGCGGGAGTGCGGCCGTAGAAGATGCCGTAGCCGCCGCGGACGACGGTCCTGGCGTTGCCGCTCGGCGTCCACGCGAACCCGAACCGCGGCCCGATGTTGTCCTTATCCTCATGGATCTTGTTGGTCAAATAGCCCGCCGCGACCAACTGCAGATCGGGATTCAACACGCCCGGTTGTTTCACGGTCTGCAGGTCATAGCGGATACCCACGTCGAACGTGAGCTCCGGAGTAACGCGCCACTCGTCCTGAACAAACGCGGCGTAGTCGGTGAGGTCGGGACGCGTTGTCGGTCCGGACGTCCCCGGGCCTGGGAAGGCCTGTACGTAGCGGGACGCGATCCCCTTGTTGAAGTCCGCGATCGAATTGAAGGTGTAGGAGCCCGAGAAGTTGCCCGGAAAGAAATTCAGGATGTTGTCCTGGTTGTAGTCGAAGCCCCCCTTGACCGTGTGGTTGCCGGAGAGCCAGGTCACCGTGTCGGCCCCCTGGTAGCGCTTGATCGTCGTCTCGCGGGGGGAGAAGAAGTTGCGGCCGATGACGAGAACCGTACCGCTCTGCAGAATCGTTGCCTCGGGGTCGGAGCTGTTGGCCGTGCCCGGCTCGCTGTCCTTGGCGTACTGGCCCCGCAACTCGTTATAGAGCGTCGCCGTGAAAGAGCTCGCGAACGACCCGGTCACGGTGTCCGTTTTGACCAGCGAGTCTCCCGTGTGCTGGAACGAGTTGCGAATGCCGCCGTTCTCGAAGCCGTTGCCGGTGAAGTCCTGCCGGTTGTAGCGCAGCGAAACATGGTTGGCAGCGCCTGCTTCCGCGTCGAGCTTGACGAGGTACACGTCCTGGTCCTGCTTGCGGTTCCAAGGAGCGGCGAGCGGCGTCAGCTTGGCGACTCCGGCCTGGGTGTCCGAGTCCGTCGGGAGGCTGCTCGGCAAGCCCAGCGCCACCGTATTTGGAATCGTGTTGCGCTGCCCGTCGTAGTTGGCGAAAAAGAAGACCTTGTCCCGCACGAGAGGGCCTCCCAGACTCGCCCCGAACTGGTCGAAGTGATACGCCGCCTTCGCGCGGTGGTTGATCGTATCGATGTAGTCCTTGGCGTTCAGGCTCTTGTCCCGATAGAAGTAGAAACCGGCGCCGTGAAACTCGTTCGTACCCGACTTGGTCACGACGTTGATCACCGCGCCTCCGGCCCGGCCGTACTCAGCCGTGTAGGCGTTGGAGTTGACCTGGAACTCCTTGACGGCGTCCTGGGAGAACTGGTATGGCGCGCGGCCAGAGCCGGTTCGCCCGAGAGCTTGACCGAAGAACGTGTTGTTGTTGTCGGCGCCGTCGACGACAAGGCTGTTCAGAGTGCCACGCTGGCCAGCGAAGCTGATGTCCCCTAGCCGGACATCGGTCACCACCCCAGGTGTCGTCAGGACGAAGTCCTCGAAGTTGCGGCCATTGGTTGGCAGGCTCTGGATCATCCTCTCGTTGACGATCGAGTCCACCTGCGTCTTTGTCGCCTCGATCAGCGGAGCCTCGCCGGAGACGGCGACTGCCGCCCTGACGGTCGCCACTTCGAGAGTGAGCTTGACGGTCGCCTCTCCACCGACATTCACGACGACGTTGATAACCCTCGCCGGAGCGAAGCCGCTGAGTTCGGCCGCCACCGAGTAGTTGCCGACCGGGAGCAGGAGGATGCGGAACGTGCCATTGGCGCTCGACGTCACCGTCCGCACCGCGCCAGTGTCGGACTGAGTCGCCGTAATCGAGGCCCCCGGGATTCCTCCTCCCGAGGAGTCCACGACGTTTCCGGTGATCGATCCGGTCGGGCTCTGGGCGAAGAGCCGGCCCGAGGGAGCCGCCGCGAAAAGAAGGGCTACGACACACAGGAAGCGCGCGGAGAACGTCCTTCCAGGCATTCAACACCTCACTCTTTCTTGTTGTTCCTTCCGAGCAATCACCACAAAAGCTCTTTCGTTCATCAAGAGAAGCCCTCAGGGACTGGACGAAAGGCGCCCCTCGGGTAGTCCGGGCGCGAGAAACCAGTTCCGGTCCGACTCGAGGGCGAGGGTTCCGCGGCGCCTTGCGTCCTCGATCAGGAGATCGCGCAGGGCCTTCGAAGATTCGGCGACCCGCGGGCAGCTCCTCCACACGCCGTATCCGCTCGAACCGGCGGCGCGATAGGAGTTGAGAGCGACCGTGAAAGAGTCTTCGTCGCCGACAGCTTGCCCTCCTCGCTTGAGCAAGAGCACGCGGCTCCCCTCGGGACGCGTCGGGTCGAGCGCGTATTCCGCGCCTTCCAGAGTGTCGCAGTTGTAGGCCCACACGGCGGGGTTGCGCTGCCAGACCGGCCTTGCCTCCTGGATCGAGACGCCCGACACGCACCGGGCCGCCGCTTCGAGCGCCTCACGGACCTGCCGCCCGGTCGCCCGCACCGTGACGAGAGTGTTCTCGTAGGGGTAGAACTCCCAGATCTGGGCGATCGTCAGAGGACCCTCCGGCCAGTCGGGCAGGGAGCCGGGCAAGAGCGAGGCGAAGGAGAGGTCGGCCCTCCCCTGCTCTCTCTGGACCGAATGCAGCCAGTCCAGCAGGGCGGAATCTTCGGTCCTCGCTCCGCGGGCCGACACGGGCTTCGCGAGCGTCGCCACCGCCGTGGACAGGATTTTCGAGGCGGCCTCGTGCTCGGGCGCGACGGCCGCGACGATTTCGGGATCCGGTCGCACGTCTTTCATTGGGAGGTTCTTCCCTCCGATCGAGGCGACTCTCCAGCGGCCGCCGGACTTCTCGAACGTCAGGTCGAAACGCGTGAGCGTGTTGCCGAACCGGCCCGGCTGAGAGATCCAAGTCTGGCCGAACCGCCGCGGCTCGATCACCGTGTGCGTGTGCCCGGTCAGCAGCAGGTCGATCCCCGGAACTTCCGTCGCGATGGCGTAGGCCTGGTTCTCGGCGGAAGAGCCGTTCTCCCTGGCCGTAGCAAGATCCCGCTCGAAGCCCTGATGAGTGATGACAACGACCGCGTCGCATCTCTCCCTGCCCCGCAGGATCGGGATATAGCGCTTCGCGGTCTCGACCGTGTCGAGGAACTTGAGCCGCGCGATGTGAGCCGCCGGCTCCCAGAACGGGATGTTCTTCGTCGTCAACCCGAGAATGCCGACGCGCAGCCCCGCGACGACCCGGACGATATAAGGCGCGAACGCGGGCTTCCCGTCCTCCCCGACGATGTTCGCCGAGAGCCACGGGAAACGCGCCTGCCGCCGCGACTTCTCGAGCCTTTCGAGGCCGAAGTTGAATTCGTGGTTGCCGACCGCCATTGCGTCGTAGCCGATGAGGTTCATGGCCCGGATAATCGGGTCGCCCGCGTCCCGGATTGCGCCCGAGAAGACCAGGGCCTCCACCGGCGAGCCCTCGATCGTGTCGCCCGAGTCCAGGAGGAGCGCCGCCCCCCTCTCGGCCCGCACCGCATGAACCGTTGTGGCGACGCGCGCCAGCCCTTCGCCGAAGTCATGGGACCGGGGGTTGTCGCGAGGATCCACGTGGCCGTGGAGGTCAGAGGTGTGGAGAACGGTCAGAGTCAGCGGCGCCGCACCGACGAGCGGCGCGCCAAATACGAGCAGGAAGGCGGCAGTCCCGCGCAGCAAACCGCGAATACTTGTCTCCTCCGATCTTCGCCGTTGATATCACCACCTCACCCCACGGTCAATGCAACGAAACCTGTGCAAGAACCGGCGCCGCCGGTTCTTAGCGGTGAACTAGAATCGCGATGATTGAAGCGCGCACGAAAGAAGAAAAATACGACTGCCCCCCTCACCCTTTCCCTCTCCCCCCGCGGGGGGAGAGGGAAGAAAGGCCGGGAGTCCCTCGAGGAGACGAGAAAGCGCGCGGCCCAGGTTTTCCGGCGCCTCGGCCGGGCATATCCGGACGCGCGCTGCTCGCTGGATTACTCGGGCCCGCTGGAGCTCCTCGTCGCCACGATCCTCTCCGCTCAGTGCACGGACGTGCGGGTCAACATGGTCACGCCGGCGCTCTTCCGCAGATACAAGACAGCGGCCGACTACGCGCACGCGCCGGCCGGCGACCTCGAAGACGCCATCCGGCAGACTGGCTTCTTCAACTCCAAGGCGAAGAGCCTGCGCGCGGCGGGTGCCGCGATCGCGGCCGAGTACGGCGGGAAGGTCCCCGACACGATGGAGGCTCTGGTGGCGCTTCCGGGCGTCGGGCGCAAGACCGCCAACGTCATCCTGGGCAATGCCTTCGGCAAGGATGAGGGGTTCGTGGTGGATACGCACGTGGGCCGCGTGGCGCGGCGCCTGGGCTTCACCCGGCAGACGGACCCCGTCAAGGTCGAGGAAGACTTGAACGCGGCCGTCCCGAGTGGTCGAAGAACGCTCGCCGCCCACCGTTTGATCTTTCACGGGCGGCGAATCTGCGTGGCGCGCAAGCCCCTCTGCGAGGTTTGCCCGGTCCTGACCCTGTGTCCCCGGATCGGCGTCGAATGAAGGGGAGGCGCGTCTATCTCTCCGGCGCGATCGAGCACGCGAGCGACGGCGGCAAAGGATGGAGGCGGGAGATCGGCCGATTCCTCGCGGAGGTGCTCGGCGAAGAGGTCTACGATCCGGCGGCGGACGAGAAGAAGGACCTGACCGAGGAAGAGAGGCGGCACTTCCGCCGATGGAAGAGGCAAGCGCCCGAGAGGTTCCGGGAGGTGGTCCGCAAGATCATCGCTTGGGATCTCGGACACATTCAAACACAGAGCGATTACGTGCTGGCTTTCTGGGACGACTCCGCGGCACGCGGGGGCGGCACGGCCGCGGAGATCACACTCGCCTACCGGCTCGGCAAGCCGGTTTATGTCGTCCTCGGAATGCCGCTCGAGTCCGCCTCCGGTTGGGTCCTCGCCGCCGCCACGGAAGTGTTCGAGGACTTCGACCAACTGCGCCGATTCCTCCTGAAACAGCATGGAGATCGTAAGCCGTAAGCCGTAAGCCGTAAGCCGCGAATTGAGATGACCACGTCGCCACGGCTCACGGCTGACGGCTCACGGTTCACGACAGTCGGGGTAACATCCCGCGGTCATGTCCCTCATCAAGACGCATCTGGGATGGATCGAGGTCATCTGCGGCAGCATGTTCTCCGGCAAGAGCGAGGAACTCATCCGCCGGCTGCGCCGCGCCATCATCGCCAAGCAGCGGGTGCAGATCTTCAAGCCGGTGATCGACTCGCGATCGGATGCGGAAATCGTGTCGCACAGCGAGATGCGGCTTCCGTCGATCTCCGTCGCCTCGAGCGCGGAGCTGATGGAAACGCTCGACCACCGCACCGAGGTCGTCGGCGTGGACGAGGCGCAATTCTTCGACGACGGAATCGTCGCCGTATGCCAGCGGATGGCGGATCAAGGCAAGCGCGTGATCGTGGCCGGCCTCGACAAGGATTATCGCGGGGCGCCCTTCGGACCGATCCCGACACTGATGGCAGTCGCGGAAGACGTGACCAAGACGCTGGCGATCTGCGTGCGCTGCGGGTCTCCCGCCAACAACACCCAGCGCCTCGTCGAAAGCGAGGAGCTCGTCGTCGTGGGCGCTCAGGGCCTCTACGAAGCCCGCTGCCGCCGCTGTTTCGAGCCGCCCAACCGTTCCTGAGAAGGGAAATCATGTCCCAGGAAGGGCTCTGGTCCCATCCTGAGACCCGAGACTTGAAAGTCGAGACGCATTTCCCCCAATAGCGACCGAAGTGAAATACGTTTTCCGAAGATTCGGCGGAAAACTCTGTCGAAATGCCTGTGGAAAGCGACGAAAAACGACGAAATCGAGCGGTCCTCGTCCGCTTTGCACCGACTCCTGTGCGAAGCGACAAGACCAAGCCTGTCAGTAGTTTAAAGAATTACACTCAAATCGGGCTCAGACACCAGGCTGCGGCGAAACCCGTTCTGAGATTTTTCCACACGGGCAACCGCCTTCACAGATTGAACTTAGCTGTTTTTTGAGGGCGCGCTGGTGCCGGTTTACAGGGATCTCACGCGCCAGGACAGTACTCTCCCCAGACCGTTTTCAAGGCACCGATGATCTCCCCCAGCGTAGCCGAGGATTGAACAGCCGAGAGGATGGAGGGGACGATATTCGCGTCCTCCCGGGCGGCACACATGAGCTGTTCGAGCGATTCTTTGCACGCCTGGCGGTCGCGAGCCGCCCGAAATGTCCGCAGCCGCTCGACCTGTTCCTCCTCGATGCGGGGATTGACCGTCAACAGTGGCGGGCTCGTCGATTCCTCCTCCTCCCGGAACGCGTTGACGCCGATGACGAAACGGCGCCCCTCCTCGAGTTCCCGCTGAGCCGAGTAGGAGGCCTCTTCGATCTCGCGCGCGAAGAATCCCGCTTCGATGGCTGCCACTGCTCCGCCGAGCGAATCGATCCGGGCGATGAGCACGCGGGCGCGGCTCGCGATCTCCTCCGTCCAGGTTTCCACGAGGAAGGATCCACCCAGCGGATCGGCGACATCGGCGGCGCCCGTTTCGTAAGCGATCACCTGCTGCGTGCGCAGCGCCAGCCTCGCTGAAGATTCCGTCGGAAGCGCCAGAGCCTCGTCCGCGGCATTGGTGTGAAGCGACTGAGTTCCTCCCAGGACCGCGGAGAGCGCCTGAAGCGCCACGCGGACGGCGTTGACGTCCGTCTGCTGCGCCGTGAGAGTCGAGCCCGCCGTTTGCGTGTGGAAGCGCAACCGCCAGGAGCGGGGATCCTTCGCGCCGAAACGCCCGCGCGCGATCTCGGCCCAGAGCCGGCGCGCCGCACGGAACTTCGCGATCTCCTCGAAGAAGTTCGCGTGGGCGTTGAAGAAGAAAGAAATCCGCGGGGCGAACCCATCGATCTCCAGACCGCGCGCGAGCGCGGCCTCGACGTAGGCGATCGCGTTGGACAATGTGAACGCGACTTCCTGCACGGCGGTCGAGCCCGCCTCCCGGATGTGGTAACCGGAGATGGAAATCGTGTTCCAGCGCGGCACCTGGGACCCGCAAAACTCGAAGATGTCCGTGGTGAGCTTGAGAGAGGGACGCGGCGGAAAAATGTAGGTGCCGCGGGCGACGTACTCCTTCAAGAGGTCGTTCTGGACGGTGCCGGAGAGCTTTTCCCAGGCGATGCCGCGCTCCCGCGCGACGGCGAGCAGGAGTGCAAGAAGAATCGCGGCGGTCGAGTTGATCGTCATCGAGATGGAGACCGACTCGAGCGGCAAGTCTTCCGTCAGGATCCGCATGTCCTCGATCGTCGCGATCGCGACTCCCACCTTTCCGACTTCCCCGCGGGCCATCGGGTCGTCCGAGTCGTACCCCATTTGCGTGGGAAGATCGAAGGCGATCGAGAGGCCCGTCTGGCCCTGTTCGAGCAGATACCGGTAGCGGCGGTTCGAATCGCGGGCGGAGCCGAACCCCGCGTACTGCCGCATCGTCCAGAAGCGCTCCCGGTACATCTCCCGGGAGATGCCGCGCGTGAAAGGGAATTTCCCGGGATCCGGCTCGCCGTAAGAGCCGAGAACGGGGATGCCTGAGCTGGTCGTCGCCGGAGGAGCCGGCCGGCTTTCCTTTTTCTTCATCGGGGGCGATTCTACGCGGACCGCAAGAGAGAGGAGCGATCGCGTAGAATGCCGTCTGGCGATGAGCGGACAGTTCAGCGGAACTCTGGAAGTCTTCGGGTTCGCGGATCTCCTGCAGTGGATGGAGTTGAACCGGCGTTCCGGACGCCTGACGCTCTCCCGCGGATCCGACCGGCGCGCTCTGGATTGGAGCAACGGGGAGATCGTCTATGTTTCGGGCTCCCTGCCGCGTCACCGCCTGGGCATCCATCTTCTCCGCAGCGGCGCCTTGCCGGCTTCGGTCCTCTATGAGCTCCTCGCGCGAAGCTTCACGGGAGGCGGCAACCTCTCACGCCTGATCCTGGACGGGGGACACGACACACACGATAGCCTCTCGCTGCGGGTCGAAGAGCTGGCGCGGCGGCTGCTCTTCGAGATGTTCGACTG
>WNGB01005073.1_pt1 | contig 25693 bp, 26 predicted proteins | sample 5400681 | NCBI WGS metagenome assembly WNGB01 (sample SAMN13153367, study PRJNA577476) | soil metagenome | isolation source: 115 cm soil or saprolite under grassland replicate 2 | place: USA:California | collected 2016-06-15
TCGCGGAAAAGCTCGGCGCAGGAAAACGCGTGGTCACGCTGATTCCCGATCCGGCCGAGCGTTACATCTCGAAGGGGATTTTTACCAAGTGGAAGTCGTGACGTCGTTGTTCGTTGTCCGTTGTCCGTTGTCCGTTGTTCGTTCTTCGTGCCACGAACAACGAAGAACGAAGAACGAAGAACGAAGAACGAAGAACGGAGAACGCAATGGGATTTTCCACCGACTGCGTCCACGCCGGACAGGAGCCGGAGGCGGTCACCGGTGCGGTGACCTATCCGATTTTTGCAACGTCGACCTACGTGCAGCCAAAGTTCGGCGAACATAAAGGTTTCGAGTACGCACGCACCAAGAATCCGACGCGCAGCGTGCTCGAGGCGAACCTCGCCGCGCTGGAGCGGGGGAAACACGGCCATTGCTTTGCGTCCGGCATGGCGGCGATCGACACGGTCTTTCGCATGCTGCGGTCCGGCGATCACGTGATCGCGGCCGAGAACATGTATGGCGGCTCGTATCGGCTGTTCAGCAGAGTGCTCGAGAAATTCGGACTGCAGTTCACGTACGTCGATACATCGCGCGTCGATGCCGTTCGTGCAGCGATGCGGCCGACCACAAAAGTTCTGTTTCTCGAGACGCCGACGAATCCGATGATGACGCTCACGGATATCGCGGCGTGCTCCGAAGTGGCTCACGTCGCCGGAGCACTCGTGGTCGTCGACAACACCTTTTGCTCGCCGTACCTGCAAAGGCCTCTCGAGCTTGGTGCGGATATCGTCGTGCACTCGACGACGAAGTTTCTGAACGGCCACTCCGATTCTGTCGGCGGCGCGGTGATCTCAAACGACGACGAAATCGGGGAGAAGATCGGATTTCTGCAGAATGCCGCCGGCGCGATCTTGTCGCCGTTCGACTCCTGGCTCGTCCTGCGCGGCGTGAAGACGCTCGCCGTGCGCATGAAGCGTCACGAAGAGAACGGCATCGCCATCGCCACGTATCTCGCGCATCAGGCGAAAGTGAAGAAGGTCAATTACCCCGGTCTTCCCGATCACCCCCAGCACGCGCTGGCGAGGCGGCAGATGAACGGCTTCGGCGCGCTGATCTCGTTCGAACTGGGGTCGAAAGAAAACGCCGCGAAGTTCCTCAATCGCGTCCGACTCTGTTCGCTCGGCGAATCGCTCGGAGGCGTGGAGACGCTCATCTCCCATCCGGAGACGATGACTCACGCCTCCGTTCCCATCGAGCAGCGCCAGCGCCTCGGCATCACGCCCGGACTGGTGCGCATCTCGGTCGGTATCGAAGATGTGGAGGATCTCATCGCCGATCTGGAGAATGCCTTCGAGGGGATCTGACCGAGTTACCGGTGACCGGTTACCGGTTTCCAGAGGAAAGGTCGGTCCGGCAACTGGCAACCGGAAACTGGCAACCTACAATGTGCGCGTGCTCGTTGCCGGCCTCCTCATCACCGCATACGTGATCGGATCGATTCCGTTCAGCTTCCTCATCGTGAAGTTGATGACCGGCGCCGACATCCGGCAGGTCGGCAGCCATAATGTCGGCGCGACGAACGTCGCGCGCAGTTTTGGCAAGTTGCCCGGTATCATCGCCCTGATTCTCGATGCTGCGAAGGGTTATGCGGCCGTGGCGGTCGCGCGATGGGTGACGGCGAGTGAGGCCTGGCCGCTCGCGACCAGCGGTGACGCGTCACCACTGCATTCGCGAGCGTTCTGGATCACACTCTGCGCGGTTGTGGCCGTGGTCGGGCACATGTTCCCGGTCTGGCTCCGATTCCATGGCGGCAAAGGAGTGGCCACCGGCGCAGGAGCGTTCCTGGCACTCGATCCACTGGCCCTCGCAGCCGGTCTGATCGTCTTCGCCATGGTGATCATCCTCACGCGGTTCGTCTCGCTCGCATCGATCCTCAGCACGGCATCCATTCCGCTATTTCTGCGTTTTCTGTCGCACGCGCCGTTCTGGACGATCAATCTCAGCATCGTGATCGCAATTCTCATCATCGTGAAACACCACTCGAACATCGCACGCCTCGCGCAAGGCAGGGAGCGCCGCATGGGAGAGAGAAAATGAGGTTCTCGATCATCGGTGCGGGAACGTTCGGTACAGCGATGGCGATCGTCGCGGCGCGCTGCGGAAACGACGTACTGCTGTGGGCCCACGATGCGGACATCGCAGAACGGATCGGCCGTGAACGAGTCAATCCATCGTATCTGAGCGGATTTGAGCTCGAGCCTCGAATCCGCGCCACACACTCGCTCGAGGAAGCGGCGGAATTCAGCGATTGCGTGTTCATGGTCGTGCCGAGCCATTACTACCGCCGCGTCCTTTCCGATCTGGCTCCCCATTTCAAAGGCGCTGTGAAGGTGGTCTCGGGGACGAAAGGAATCGAGACCGAAACGCTCGAGCGCATGTCCGAGATCACCGCGGCAGTTCTTGGTGATCGGCTGCGCGCATTCGCGGCGCTTTCCGGTCCTACGTTCGCACTGGAAACCGCGCGCGGCGACCCAACCGCGGCCGTTGTCGCGTCGAGCGATCGTGAATTGTCGGAAGAAGTCCAGCGCGCGCTTTCGTGCTCGTCATTCCGGCTTTACAACGCCACCGATGTTGTCGGTGTCGAGCTCGCCGGATCGCTGAAGAATGTGATCGCCATCGCCGCGGGCGTGGTCGAAGGACTCGGACTCGGATTCAACACCAACGCGGCGCTGATCACCCGTGGCCTTCACGAAATCACGAAACTCGGGATGGCGCTCGGCGGCCGTCTGGAGACATTCGCCGGTCTCGCCGGTATGGGCGACCTCGTGCTCACGTGCACTGGATCCCTCTCCCGCAACCGCAGCGTGGGCGTTGCCCTCGCACGTGGAAAGCGGCTGAACGAGATCCTCGATGATACGAAGTTCGTGGCCGAAGGCGTGAAGACGGCGAAGGCGGCGAAGGTCCTTGCCGAACAGCACAAGATCGACATGCCGATCACAGCCGAGATGTACCGCCTGCTGTACGAAGACGAGCCCCCGCCGAAGGCCATTCAAAGGCTGATGTCGCGGTCGCTAAAGTCTGAATCTTCAAGAGGTTAGGCGACAACGAGCGTGGCCTCGCGCTTGCAGTTCTTCAGGCTAGGAGGCGAACATGTTGCACTTCTTGAAGAAAGTTCTAATGTTTCGAATCGGACAGAAAACATCGCGCGGCGTCGCGCGCAAAATCGGCGTGCGCCGTCCGTTTTCCAGCATGGTTGGCTTGATCGGCGGCATGAAGTACATGCGCCGGCATTCGTAATGGTCAGTTTTGCGGCGGCTTTGACGGGGTCATCGTTTTCGGCTGCGTTGACGTCATCTGTTCCATGACGTGCTCCTGCGCCGCCGGATCGTCAACGCGTGGCTCGACGCTCTCGCCGTAGTAGTCGGCAGCGGCGTTCTTAAGTTGCTGCTGTTTCTTGGCCGCGTCTTTTTTCGCCTTCCCGTCTGCATCCGCCTTCGCGCGCGTGGCCGCTTCGGCCTGCGCGCCGACCGCGTTGTCGAGTTTGGAAGGCGCTGGAGGAAGCGGATTTTGTGCGCTGGTCGTCGTGAAGTGACCGCCGGTGCGCACGAGGTTCTCGTTCGTGATCACCGTTGTGGCCTTCTTGTTCAACCGGCCGCTCGCTTTCGCAGCGCGGACGAGCGGTGAATCCTGATTCTGAGCGGCCGTAGGTTGTGACAAAACGGTCGTCGTGGTGTTCGGCTTGTCCTGCGCGGCCGCGCACAGCGGCATTGCGAGGATCGCCATCGAAATGGCCACATTCAGCGGTTTCATGAGACCTCCTGTGATGGGATCAAGGTTAAGTGGCGTGCAGTTATTTCAACCACGCTTGATCAGCGTTCCGGCGGTCTCACCGTTGTCGCCGGCTCCGGCTGCGTTGGGGACACCGAACTGACCGGGGTCGTCGAGACAGTGCCGAGCTGCGTTGTTGAGACGGTACCTACGGCTGTCGTCGATGCCTGAGGGATCTGGGCTGCCGGCATGGGAGGAGGCTGGGTGGTCGACGCTCGCTGTCCTTCCGTTGGAGGATCCTCCCGCTTTGGCGGGGTGGGTCTCGCGGCCGGCGCGAGTTGGCGGTAGTAGTCCGAGGACGATTTTTTCAGCCGCTGCAGCGTTGCTGCCGCGGCAGCGCGACGAGCTTTTGCTTCGGCCTCACCGTCTGGGCTCTTCGTCCCGTTTTCAGCCGTCGTCACATTCATCGTGGCGAAGCGACCACCTGTGCGTACGAGTGTTTCGTTCGTGATGACCGCACCGCTCTTGTTCGCGTGCGCGCTTGCTTTTGCGGCGCGAACCAACCGTGAGTCCTGATTCTCAGCGCTCGCGGGTTGCGCCAGCACGGTCATTGTGGTGTTGGGCTTGTCCTGTGCGGCCGCGCAGAGCGGCAGTGCCAGGACAGCGATCGACACGGCAATAGTTCGGGGTTTCATGGGGCCTCCTGCGATGGCGCAATGTTACGCTGGCATGCCGTTATTTCACTAGTCGCCCCGAATCTTGCATTTTTGGGCCCGGAATGTCGCCAGAGTTACTCCTCCACAAATTCGGCTACTTCGCCGTATTCGTCGGCACATTTCTCGAGGGCGAGACGATTCTGGTGATGGCCGGATTCTTCGCCGAGCGGGGATACCTGGAGATCGTCATCGTCATGCTCGTGGCCGCCTCGGGCGCCTTCGTTGGCCATGTCTTCTGGTTCTGGCTCGGCCGCACTCAAGGTGTCCGGCTGCTCGACCGATTTCCGAAAATGAAGAAGCACTTCGGCCGCGGCATCCGCATTTTCGAGCGCTACGGCGCTCCGGCGATTTTCATCACCCAGTGGCTGTACGGGTTACGCGTCACGTGCGCGGTGATCATCGGCATCTCGCGCATCTCCATGCTGAAATTTCTGATTCTCGAAGCCATCACCTGTCTCGTGTGGGCGGTGGCGGTCGGCGCCGCCGGCTATTACTTCGGCCGGGCCGTCGAGTCGGTCCTCGGCCGTGCCGCGCACATCGAGAAGTGGGGCTTGCTGATCCTCGTCATCGCCGGCCTGGGAATCTGGGCCTATCACCGCTGGAAGGAGCGGCACGAAGAAGAGGACGACATTCAGCCTTCTTAGGTGTCATCCCGAGCGCCGGAATGACTAACCCTCGTAATGTTGGAATTCCAGCTCCGCTTGCGCTGCCGCGAGCCTCGCGACGGGCACGCGGTAAGGTGAGCACGACACGTAATCGAGATTGCACGTGCGAAAGAAGCGGATGGAATCGGGATCGCCACCGTGCTCTCCGCAGACGCCGACCTTCAGCTTCTTGTTCGTGCTGCGTCCGCGCTCGGTGCCGAGTCGTACCAGTTGGCCGACGCCTTCCTGGTCGATCGATTCGAATGGATCTTTCGGCAGGATCTTTTTCTCGACGTATTCCGGCAGAAATGAACCCGTGTCGTCTCGCGAATAACCGAAGGTCATCTGCGTCAAGTCATTCGTGCCGAACGAGAAGAACTCCGCGATTTCCGCGAGTTTGTCCGCGATGAGAGCCGCGCGCGGAATCTCGATCATCGTACCCACGATGATCGGTACATCGACGCCATTCTGTTTGTTCACGTCGGCGGCCACTCGGCGAGCCATCTCCGTTGTGAGCTGCAACTCCTTCACAGTGCCGACCAGCGGGATCATGACCTCCGGATGCACCGCCACTCCGTCCTTCTTCACCGTGCACGCTGCCTCGAAGATTGCGCGCACTTGCATCTCGTAAATTTCGGGGAAGGTGATGCCGAGGCGGCAACCGCGATGGCCGAGCATGGGGTTGACCTCGTGGAGCTGATTCACTTTTGCGCGCAGCTCGACAAACCCCCAGCCCATGTCGCGCGCAACGATGGAGATCTGCCCTTCCGTGTGCGGTAGAAACTCGTGCAGTGGTGGATCGAGCAGTCGAATCGTCACCGGCGTGCCGGCGAGCTCGCGAAAGATGGCTTCGAAATCGCCTTTCTGAAATGGCAGGAGCTGATTGATCGCCTTGCGACGTCCTTCTTCGTTGCGGGCAAGGATCATCTCGCGCACGCGCAGGATGCGCTCCTCGGCGAAGAACATGTGCTCGGTGCGGCAGAGGCCGATCCCCTCCGCGCCGAAAACACGAGCGACCCGCGCGTCCTGCGGCGTGTCGGCATTCGTGCGGACGCCGAGAGTGCGAATTTCGTCGGCCCACTTCAGCAGCCGGTCGAAATTGCGAAATACCTCCGACTGCTCCGGCTTCATCGATCCTTCGAGGGAAACCTGGATCACCTCTGACGGTCGCGTCGCGAGCTGACCGTTGATGACCTCGCCGGTTGTGCCGTCGATGGAGATCCAATCGCCTTCTTCCAGTGCTTCATGTCCTTCGACGCGCAGCTCGCCGCGCGAATAGTCGACGCGAATCGATCCGGCGCCGACGACGCAGGAGCGTCCCATGCCTCGCGCAACCACAGCGGCGTGCGACGTGAGTCCGCCGCGCGTCGTGAGGATCCCCGCCGCGCTGTGCATTCCCGCAATGTCCTCGGGTGAGGTCTCGATGCGCACCAGGATCACCGCATCATCTTTCGCCATCGTCACTGCGCGCTCGGCGTTGAATGCAATGCGTCCCGCCGCCGCGCCCGGTCCCGCAGGCAGACCGCGGCCGAGAAGCCGGTCGCCCTGGAGAGCTTTCTGTTTCTCCTTCGTGTCGAAAACCGGCGCCAGAAGCTGCGTGATTTGACCTGCCTCGACGCGCGAAACCGCCTCGCGAGGCTCGATCAACTTCTCGTCGACCATGTCGCACGCGATCTTCACCGCAGCGAAACCGGTGCGCTTGCCGGTGCGCGTCTGAAGCAGGTACAGCTTGCCGGACTCGATGGTGAACTCGATGTCCTGCATGTCGCGATAGTGACCTTCGAGCTTTTTGTAGACGTCCTCGAGCTGTTTGTAGACGGCCGGCATGGTCTCTTCGAGCGATTTCTCGTCGCCGAGCACCTGAGCTTTGGAGATCGGCAGCGGAGTGCGAATGCCGGCGACGACATCCTCACCCTGCGCGTTCGGCAGGTACTCGCCGAAAAATTTGCGCTCGCCCGTCGACGGATTGCGCGTGAAGGCAACGCCGGTCGCGGAGTCGTTGCCCATGTTTCCGAAGACCATCGATTGCACGTTGACGGCGGTGCCCCAATCGTCAGGAATTCCGTTCAGCTTGCGATAAGTGATTGCGCGCTGGTTGTTCCACGACAGAAAAACCGCGCCGATGGCGCCCCAGAGCTGCTCATGGACGTCTTGCGGAAATTGCTTACTATTTTTAGTGACAATATTCTTATATGAACTGATGAGGTCTTTCAGTCCATCGGCTGGAATCTCCGCATCGGTCTTGACCGCAGCGCGATCTCGGAGCGCGAACAGCTCGTGCTCGAACTTCTCCTTGTCGATGCCTAGGACCACGTCGGAGTACATTTGGATGAAGCGCCGGTAAGAGTCGTATGCGAAGCGCTCGTCGTTCGCTGATTTTGCAAGACCTTTCACCGTCTCATCGTTGAGGCCCAGATTGAGGATCGTATCCATCATGCCGGGCATCGATGCGCGCGCGCCGGAGCGAACCGAAACGAGCAGCGGACGCTTCGGATCGCCGAACGTTTTTCCAACGATTTTTTCGACGCGCGCGAGATTCTCTTCGACGATTTTTTTCAGGTCAGGCGGGTAAGTTTTTCCGTGCTTGTCAAAGTACGTGCAGACTTCGGTGGAGATCGTGAAGCCCGGCGGAACGGGAACGCCGATGTTGGTCATCTCGGCCAGGCCTGCGCCCTTGCCGCCAAGGATGTCCTTCATTTTTGCGTTGCCTTCGGCGTGCCCCTCTCCGAAGAAGTAGACGTACTTGGGTTGCGGCATGGCGGCGCGATTATCTCCGAATCTCGAGATCGACTGTGCTGTAGAGCGCGCGCATGACATCCGTCACCGGCTGCTGGCGCGGCTCATCGCTTCCCAACGCAAGAGATTTGATGCCGTTCGGCAGCTGAAACCTCCGCCGCAGGTCCGCCACGGCTCGTTCCGCCGCCGCGCGATTCTGCTTCGCAGTGGGGAGTCGGAATTCGTGCGCGACGAGAACCGCATTGGGCACACTCTTCAGCAATCGCGGCAAATCGCCGTCGTCATACAGCGAGAAACGCCCCGTGCGACGCAGCAATGCGATCGGAATATCGACGGGGCTGATGGCTACGGCGCAAGGCTGACGTTGCCCGAACCAGGAGATGTCGAAAAACATCGGGATCGCTTCTTCGTGCCAGTTCATCCCGCTGAGATATTGGCCATCCGGCGCGACGGTCATGAGACTCATGCCGTAGTCGTTGCCGCGAATCCAATTCAGACGATACACACGGCCGTCGAATCCGCCATCGAAGAGCATCGGCTCTTTCCCGGTCTGCAGAATTCCGATCACGCGCGCGCCGTGACGCTCGAAGCGCGCGGCCTCGCCGTTGATACTCCAGCAGCCGGTGATGTCGCCCGGGTGGGGAGGCTCGAGCTCCGCGCCGCGCGCCAGGACGGAATCGAGGCGAACGTCGTGACCGGCAAGCAGCGGATCATTGATCGTGACCCGGACCGTCGATGCGTCGAACGGTTTCACATCGAACCATTGCGCCTCGCTGCTGTTGGCCGACTTGATCGTGGCGACCGGCGTGAACGTGCGGCCATCGAGCGAGCTTTCGAATGTCACGTGATTCGCGGTGAAGGCACCGCGGCCACTCGTGCGGATTCCCACTCGGTCGATGCGGCTGCGCCCCGGCAGCGCGATTGCCATGGAGTGCGGCAGATCGTGCGGAGGGTTCATCCAGAAGGACCCACGATCGCCGTCGATGGCACACAGCGCGGAAAGCTCGAGCATGATCTCACCCGTCCGGTCGATGACGGTCGAGCCATGCGCCAGCTCGAGAACGCTCGAGCGCTCGGCGGCGTCGTCGAGCGGTTTCTCTTCCGGCGCCGGCGCCGCTGCGGACTCATGTCGCTCGCAACCGATGACCAGCGCAGCGGCAACGGCAATCGCCAGGAACGGCTTCACGCGCGGTACTCGGAACGATCGACGACGATCTTCGTCACGTCGCCGATCTTCAGAACAGCGTTGCCGGCCTTTCGAAGCAGCGACATGCGATTGCTGCGCACCGCCGGATCGTCGACCATGACCATCACGTCCTTGAAGAAGTTTTCGAGCTCAGGCGCCATGGCGGCGAAGGATTCCAGAGCGCGAACATAATCGCGCTCGGCGATCATGTCGCCGATCTGCTCGCCGACCGCTGTGGCGAGCTCGTTGAGCCGCTTCTCGGCCGGCTCCTTCAGCTTCGACCGGTCGACGTCGATCGAATCGTGACCGGCGGTGATGTTGGCGATGCGCTTGGCGGAATCGAGGATGGACAAGAAATTCGGCTCGGTGCGCATTCGCTTCAACGCGGTCACGCGGTCGACGAGATCGGTGAGCGAAGCCGCCCATCCCCCTTCCATCGCCGCGGCGATTTCGTCGTACGCGAAACCATACTGCGAGATCTCCAGAAGCGTTCGAATGCGCTCTTCGAAAAATGCGAGCAGATCGTTCCGAACCGTGGTGTTTGCCGCGTCGCCGTGTGCCGCGAGCGCGAAGTCGATGAGTTGATCGACGCCGAGACGAATCTGGCGTTTGTCCCGGTTGAGTAGGATCTGCACGATTCCTTGCGCTGCGCGGCGAAGGGCGAACGGATCTTTCGAGCCGGTCGGCCGCGCGCCAATGCGAAAAAATCCGGTGAGTGTGTCGATCTTGTCCGCCAGGGAAACGATCGCCCCGGACACCGTCCTCGGCAACCGGTCATCGATATTCACCGGCAGGTAGTGATCATAGATTGCCTGCCACACCGCTTCGGGATGGCCCTCTTCCCGCGCGTAAATCCCGCCGATCTGCCCCTGAAGATCCGTGAACTCCTTGACCATCTCGGTCACCAGATCCGTCTTGCAAAGACGCGCTGCCGTCAGCGTTTCGGTTGGATCGACAGCCAGATGAGCGCAGATCGATCGCGCGATCGCTTCGATGCGCTTCGTTTTCTCGAGGTAATTTCCGAGCTTTTCCTGGAAAGTCAGATGCGTGAGTTGATCGAGTCGGTCCGCGAGCTTCGTGCGGCGATCGGCATCATAGAAAAATTTTGCGTCGGCGAACCGCGCATTGGTGACGAACGAATTCCCGTACGCTGCGTTGCCGTCGGGATCGGATTCATTGTCCAGCACTGCAAGAAAGGAATTCGTGAGTCTGTCGCTCGCCCCACGAATCGGAAGCTGCTTCTGATGCACGCGCATCACGGTGACCAGCACCTCTTCCGGCAGGGCCAAGTACTCCGGACGGAACTCCGCTCGCAGCACGCCGGGATACTCGGTGAGGTATTGCCACTGGGCCCAGATCGTTGCATCGAGCGACGGCGTGCCGTGGATTGCATTCGCGAGGATACGCGCGCGCTCGGCCATCACGTGCCGCCGGCGCGTCGCGTCGATCACCACGCGCGCCAGCTCGAGTTTGCTGACGTAGTCGGCATGCGATGTGACGGTGATCGTTCCGGGCGCGAGAGTCCGATGCCCGACCGTGGTCGTTCCTGAAGCGACGCCGAAGATCGCAATGGGAAGGTGCTTTTGATCGAACAGTGAGAGCACGGAATGAATCGGCCGGATATACGAGTGCTCGCCGCCGTTCCAGCGCATCATCTTCGGCCAGCGGAGTCCCTCGACGATCCGCGGCACGCGCTCCTGCAGGATCTCATCGGTGCCGCGGCCGGCGATGCGCCGCCGGACGCGAATGTAATCGCCGCCTTCGAGCACGTCGTCGATGGTGGCATTGTTCTTTTTGAGAAACCCCATCACTGCCTGCTCGCCCGCTTTCCTCGGCGGCCCTTTCACTTCTTCTTCACGGTCCTGCTCGCGCGGCGGCAGCTTTGAAAGAAAAAAAATGATTCGCCGCGGCGTCGTGGTGACATAAGTCTCTGCACCGGGGAAGAGAGCCGAGAGCTGCTGGCGCAGCGTCGCCTGGGCGGCGTCGTGCATCCATGCCGGAATCTCTTCGGTGAGGAGCTCGAAGAAATACTCAGAGGACATTTACGCCGTGCGCTCCTGCGCTGGCAGGAGTGGAAACCCGAGCTCTCGCCGCCCCGCGAGATATTGCTCCGCGCATCGGATCGCGAGCTCGCGCACGCGCTTGATGACCCCAACGCGCTCGGTGACTGAAACCGCTCCACGCGCATCGAGGGTGTTGAAGACGTGCGAGCACTTCAGCGTCCAGTCGTATGCGGGGAACACGAGTTCGTTCTCCAGGCAGCGGCGCGCCTCCGCTTCGTATTGATCGAGCAGCTTCCAGTGAAGGTCGATATCGGCGATCTCGAAGTAATACCGCGAGAACTCGTATTCGTCCTGCTTGCGCACGTCGGCGTACCCGAAGCCGCCGCCCCATTCGATGTCGAAGGCGGAGCTTTGGCGCGACAGAAACATCGTCAGCCGCTCGACGCCGTACGTGATCTCCGCCGAAACCGGTGACAGATCAATCCCGCCTGCCTGCTGGAAATACGTGAATTGTGTGATCTCCATGCCGTCGAGCAGCACCTGCCACCCGACGCCCCACGCACCGAGGGTGGGCGATTCCCAGTTGTCTTCTTCGAAGCGGATGTCGTGGCGTGTCAGGTCCAGTCCGATCGCGCGCAATGAGTCGAGATAGACATCCTGCACGTCGATCGGCGAAGGTTTCAGCACGACCTGAAACTGATAGTGCTTGCCGAGACGGAACGGGTTGTCGCCGTAGCGGCCATCCGCAGGGCGACGCGACGGCTGCACGTATGCCACCTTCCACGGCTCAGGACCAAGAACGCGCAGGAATGTTGCGGGATGCATCGTGCCGGCGCCGACTTCCACGTCGAGCGGCATCTCGATCATGCACCCGCGTTGAGCCCAGAAGTTCTGCAGACGCAGGATGAGATCCTGAAAGGTGATGCGCGACATCGCGCGCGATTATACGGCGCGCTTCGCGCGCTAGCCTTGTGTGCCGGTCGCGGTCGTGTCGGCCGGCGGCGGCGGAGGAGTCTTGTCTTTGTTCTTGTCCTTCGCCTTTTCCTTCTTTTGGTTTTGATCAGACGTGCCGGTCGTATCCGTCGTCGAGGTGTTCGTTGGCGGCGGCGTGACCGTATCTGTGGGAGGTGGCGGCGCGGTATCCGTCGTCGTCGGCGGAGGCGACCCTCGGGGTGGTGGTGCTGGTGCAACAGTGCTGGTGGTGCTGTTCACTTGCGGCTGCGGTGGGGGCTGAACGCGCGACCGCGGCTGGCGCGGCGGTGGCGGTATATAGCCGTAGATCGATCCGGTCGTGTCGGTCGGCAGCGTTCCGGCGATCGAGCCCGGTGCTGCGGTACTTGTCGTTGTCGCTGTTCCCGGCAGCGTAAATGCTGTGGTCGTATCGATGTTCGTGGCCGTGATGACAGTGGTTGTGACCGGCGGCGTCGTCTGCTCCGGACCGCTGATCGTCGACGTCATGGTTGTTGACGTCCCTTCCTGAACGACATCGTAATTTTCCGGATCCCGCTGCATTTTCTGTTGGCTACGGCTGCATGAGACCGCCGCGAATATGATCAGAATCAATGCAGATTTTCGTGGACTCATCACTCTTAGAAAGTCGCATGTTATATGCCAAAGGGCCCGCTTCTTGCGACCCGGGAAGAGCCGCGCGGTCGGGTATGTTGATGAATCCGTACTGCTCTGGTACAGTTTCAAACCCTTTCAATGCTAAGGATATCGAGACTCACAGATTACGGACTTCTCGCCACGATCTATCTCGCCCGCAAGCATGGCGAGATTGTCTCCGCGCGCGAGATCGCCGAGTTCTATCACCTGCCCGCACCGACGGTGACAAAGGTGCTGAAGACGCTGCACCAGGGCGGACTGGTTGAGTCGCATCGCGGCGTTGCGGGCGGCTATTCGTTCGAAGGTGATGCCGAGGCGTTGACGCTCGGCCAGATGTTGGAGTTGCTCGAAGGTCCGTGGGACCTCGTGGAGTGCGAGACGACCGACGATCGCGGTCACGCGATCTGCTCCATTCGCAGCGGCTGCCCGTCGCGGCGGTTCATGTTCGGAATCAACCGCGCGATCAAAGGCGCATTCGAGCAGATCACTCTCGGCGATTTGACGCGCGGCGCGTTCCCCATTCCGGTGATCGATAAAACCTCTCTTGGGGCGACGAGAGTCTCATGAAAATGCAATCGGAGATGGTCTCGCGGTCTCGCGGTTTCGTGGTGTTCGACATTTTCGAACCGCGAGACCTCGCAACCGCGAGACCTCGCTACCCGAAAAATATGACGAGCACGATCGAACAACTCGCAAATCAGGAATACAAAGCGGAGTTTACGCCGAGCGTAGCGAGGCGTCTTCGGTGGAGCAGCGATCTCGAAAAGCTTCATCTGAGTCCACGAGTCTCGCTGCGCCCCCGGAGATCCCTCCGCTTCGCTTCGCTCAGCGTCGGGATAAACTGATTATGACCTCCACGATCGAACAACTCGCAAATCAGGAATACAAGTACGGCTTCGTCACCGACATCGAAGCCGATGTGGCGCCGCCGGGGCTGAACGAAGACATCGTCCGCCTCATCTCGGCAAAAAAGAACGAGCCGGAGTGGCTGCTCGATTGGCGTCTGAAAGCGCTGCGGCATTGGTTCACGATGAAGGAGCCGGCGTGGGCCAACGTGCACTACGAGCCGATCGACTATCAGGCGATCCGCTATTACTCCGCGCCAAAACAAAAGAAGAAGCTCAATTCACTCGATGAAGTCGATCCCGAACTGCGCAACACATTCGAGAAACTCGGCATCTCGCTCGAGGAGCAGAAGCGGCTGAGCGGTGTCGCCGTCGACGCAGTTTTCGACAGCGTCTCGGTTGCCACGACGTTCCAGGCGGAGCTGGCGAAGCTCGGAATCATCTTCTGCTCGTTTTCCGAAGCGGTGAAGAATCATCCTGATCTGGTTCGCAAATACATGGGCAGTGTCGTTCCGTACACCGACAATTTCTTCGCCACGCTCAACTCCGCTGTATTCACTGATGGCTCGTTCTGTTACATCCCGAAAGGCGTCCGCTGTCCGATGGAGCTGTCGACGTACTTCCGGATCAACACCGCAGGAACAGGACAGTTCGAGCGAACGCTGATCGTCGCCGACGAAGGCGCGTACGTCAGCTATCTCGAGGGATGCACCGCGCCGATGCGCGATGAGAATCAGCTTCACGCGGCTGTGGTCGAGCTGGTTGCGCTCGACAACGCCACGATCAAATATTCGACGGTTCAGAACTGGTATCCCGGCGACAAACAAGGCAAAGGCGGCATCTTCAACTTCGTCACCAAACGTGGCAAAGCGTTCAAGAACGCGAAGGTCTCGTGGACGCAGGTGGAGACGGGATCGGCGATCACGTGGAAGTACCCGAGCTGCATCCTGCAGGGCGACAATTCAGTCGGCGAGTTTTACAGCGTCGCGGTGACGGCGAATTATCAGCAGGCCGACACCGGAACGAAGATGATCCACATCGGCAAGAACACGCGCTCGACGATCGTGTCGAAGGGCATTTCCGCCGGTCATGGGCAGAACTCGTATCGCGGGATGGTCAAGATCATGAAGTCGGCCGAGAACGCCCGCAACTACTCGCAATGCGACTCGCTGCTCCTGGGCGACAAATGCGGCGCGCACACGTTTCCGTACATCGAGGTGCGCAACTCGACCGCGGTGATGGAGCACGAAGCATCCACGTCGAAGATCGGAGAGGATCAGCTCTTCTACTGTCAGCAGCGCGGCATCACGCCGGAAGACGCGGTGTCGATGATCGTCAGCGGATTCTGTCGCGAGGTCTTCCGCGAGCTGCCGATGGAGTTCGCCGTCGAGGCGCAGAAATTACTCGGGGTGTCGCTGGAGGGGAGTGTCGGATGAAGTCCTGAGTCCTGAGTCCTGAGAAGGGTGGCGGGACTCAGCACTCAGGACTCAGGACTCAGGACTTTGCATGCTGGACATCAGGAACCTACACGCTGGAATCGACGGGAAAGAGATTCTTCACGGATTGGATCTCCACGTCGGCACAGGCGAAGTGCATGCGATCATGGGGCCGAACGGATCCGGCAAGTCGACGCTGGCGAATGTGCTCGCCGGCAGGCCGCGATACGAAGTCACCGCCGGCACGGTCACCTACGAAGGCAAAGACCTTCTCTCCATGAAGCCGGAGGATCGCGCGCGCGAAGGCGTGTTCCTGGCGATGCAGTATCCGGTCGAGATTCCGGGCGTGAACAACATCTACTTCCTCAAAGCGGCGCTCAACGCGATTCGCAAAAACCGCGGCGAAGAGGAGCTCGACGCGATGGAGTTCCTGCAGCTCGCGCGCGAAAAGATGAAGCTCGTCGACCTCGACGAGTCCTTCATGAACCGCGGCGTGAACGAGGGTTTCTCTGGCGGCGAGAAGAAACGCAACGAGATTTTTCAGATGGCGGTGCTCGATCCGAAGCTGGCCATTCTCGATGAGACCGATTCCGGATTGGACATCGACGCGCTGCGCATCGTCGCCAATGGCGTCAACATGCTGCGCAGCGAGAAGCACTCTGTGTTAGTGATCACGCACTACCAGCGACTCCTGAAATATCTCATTCCCGATCACGTCCACGTGCTGGCCGACGGCCGCATCGTCAAATCGGGCGGCAAGGAGCTGGCCGAAGAGCTCGAGCAAAAAGGCTACGAGTGGATCGAGCAGGAGGTCGCCGCAGCGCGATGACCACCGCGGTGCAGAGCGATGTGCGCGAACAGGCGGCGCAACGATTCGCGCAGCTTGGCTGGCCGACGATGGAGCTCGAGGAGTGGAAGTACACGAACCTCACTCCGATTCAGCGCGTCGATTGGGTCGCCGCCGAGGGCGGAGGCGCCACACGGACGGTGGCAGCATCACTGCGCGAACATGCGATCGCGGAGCTGGTCTTCGTAAACGGCCGCGTCGCGGATGTCGTCGGTGGTGCCGCAGGCGTGGAAATCCTGCCGATCAGCGAGGCTGCCGCGCATCCGATGTTCGACCGCCACTACGCGCGCTACGCCGATTACCAGCGGCACGCCATGACGGCACTCAACACGGCGCATGCGCAAGATGGCGCCTTGATCGTGGTGCGCGACGGGATCGCCATCGACGGCTTCATCCACCTGCTCTTCATCGGCAGCGGTGATGGCGTCTGGTCGCATCCGCGCAATCTGATCGTCCTGGGGCGGGAAGCTCAGCTCACCGTCGTCGAGACGTTTGTCGGAAGCGGCAACTACTTCACGAATGCGGTGACGGAAATCGTGGCCGGTGAAGGAGCGCACATCGATCACTACAAAGTGGAACGCGAAGCGAGGGATGCGTTTCACGTCGGCAGTGTGCAGATTCATCAGGAGCGCTCCAGCAACGCCACCGCCCGCACCATTTCCCTCGGTGGAGGCCTGGTGCGCAACGAGGTCAACGTCGCGCTGGCGGGCGAGGGAGCGAACCTGACGCTCGATGGCCTTTTCGTTCTTGCTGATAGTCAACATGTTGACAATCACACCGTCATCGACCACGCGACGCCGCACTGCGACAGCCTCGAGCTGTACAAAGGAATCCTCGATGATCAGTCGCGCGGCATCTTCGACGGGACGATCATCGTGCGGCCTGACGCTCAGAAGACGAATTCGCGTCAAGTGAATCGAAATCTGGTTCTCTCCGAGAAGGCGATCATCGATTCGAAGCCGACGCTCGAGATCCATAACGACGACGTGAAGTGCAGCCACGGCTCGACGATCGGTCAGCTCGATGAGGAAGCGCTTTTTTATCTCCGCGCGCGCGGTCTCGGTGAAGCCGAAGCGCGCAATCTGCTGATTGATGCGTTCGCCAGCGAGATTGTCGATCGGATGAAGGTCGAGATCGTGAAAGAGCAGATTCGCGCCGCAATGTCGAGACTCCGACGATGACGACGTTGGCCGATCGCCGATCGCCGTTCGCCGAGGAACCGATGGTCTCCACGGTCAACGGTCAACGGCCAACGGCCTACGATCTGGAACGCATCCGTCGTGATTTTCCGATCCTGCATCGCACGATCCGCGGCGGCAAGAAACTGATCTACCTCGACAATGCCGCCACCACGCAGAAGCCGCAGGTGATGATCGATCGCCTGGTGCGTTACTACACGGAAGAGAATTCGAACGTCCATCGCGGAGTGCACTACCTGAGCGAAGTGGCCACGGCGGCTTACGAATCCGCGCGCACGACGGTGAAGCGCTTCCTCAACGCTCGCGATGAGAAGGAAATCGTCTTCACGCGCGGCACCACCGAGAGCATCAACCTGGTCGCCAGCTCATGGGGTCGGCGCAACGTTCGCGCAGGCGACGAAGTCCTGATCACTGCGATCGAGCATCACTCGAACATCGTGCCGTGGCAGCTCCTGTGCGAAGAAACAGGCGCGACCCTCCGCATCGTTCCAGTGAATGACGCCGGCGAGCTGATTCTCGACGAATACGCAAGGCTACTCACGCCCAAAACGAAAATCGTGGCGTTCGGCCACGCATCGAACGCACTCGGCACAATCAACCCGATCCGACGCATGATCGCCATGGCGCGCGAGAACGGGTCCGTCGTGCTCGTCGACGGCGCCCAGGGCGTGCCTCATCTCCCCGTGGACGTGCAACACCTCGACTGCGATTTCTACGCGTTCTCCGGACACAAGGTGTATGGGCCGACTGGAATCGGCGTGCTGTACGGTAAACAGGCGTTGCTCGACGCAATGCCGCCGTACCAGGGCGGCGGCGACATGATCCTCTCCGTCAGCTTCGAGAAAACGACGTACAACGCGCTGCCGTACAAATTCGAAGCGGGAACGCCGAATATTTCCGGGGTGATTGGCCTCGCCGCTGCGCTCGATTACATTTCCTCGATCGGCCTGCCCAACATCGCGGTGCACGAGCAGGACCTTCTGCACTACGCGACGTCACAACTGAACGAGATTGAAGGATTGCGCATCATCGGAACTGCTGCAGAGAAAGCGAGTGTGATTTCATTCACACTCGAGGGCGTGCATCCGCATGACATCGGCACCATTCTCGACCAGGAGGGGATCGCCATCCGTACGGGACACCATTGCGCGCAGCCCCTGATGATGCGTTTCAACGTGCCGGCGACCGGCCGCGCGTCGTTTGGCCTCTACAACACGCGCGACGAGGCGGATGCGCTCATCGCCGGGCTGCACAAAGTCGTCGAGGTGTTTCGCGGATGACCGATCTTCGCGAGCTGTATCAGCAGGTCATCCTGGACCACAATCGGAATCCGAGGAACTTCAGGGAATTGCCGAATGCGACGAAGCGGGTCGAAGGTTACAACCCACTTTGCGGCGATCACTACACCGTTTTCGTCGAGCTCGATGGCGATGTCATCAAAGACGTCACATTCACCGGCAACGGCTGCGCGATCTCGAAATCGTCCGCTTCGGTGATGACGACGACGGTCAAAGGAAAACGAACGGAAGACGCCGAGAAGTTGTTCGAGATTTTTCACAGGCTCGTCACCGGTGAGCGGGCCGGACTCAACGAGGCAGAATTGGGGCGCCTGGCCGCGTTTTCAGGAGTGTCGGAATTTCCGGCGCGCGTCAAATGCGCGACGCTTGCATGGCACACACTCCATAGCGCTCTGGAAGACGAACTAGAGGTGGTGACCACAGAATGATGCACAGGAGTGTCATCCCGAGCCGCGTAGACGGCTCGGAATGACAAACGACATATGAATATGCGCGAAGAAATCACCTTCAGCCGCAACACCGAAGGCATCATGATTCCGAGCGGTGAGCGCGTTTTGATTCCCAACGGCTCGCACGCGACGATCACCCAATCCCTCGGCGGCTCTTATACCCTGATCACCGATCGCGGACTGATGGTCCGCGTGTCCGGAAGGGAAGTCGAAGCGATCGGGAAGACCCCGCAGAACGTCGTCGAAGTGAAGCCGGGCGAGGAAGTCACTCCGGAGAAGCTCGAGGAATTGGTTTGGGACCAGCTCAAGACCTGCTACGACCCGGAAATCCCCGTCAACATCGTCGACCTCGGCCTCGTCTACCTATGCGAGCTGGAGCCCGCGGAAGGCGGCGGTCAAAACGTAGAAATCAAGATGACACTCACCGCGCCTGGCTGCGGGATGGGCCCGGTGCTCGCGCATGACGTCAAACAGAAGGTCGAGTCGCTGCCCGGCGTGAAAAGCGCCGAGATCGAGGTTGTGTTCGACCCCGTCTGGGATCGCAGCATGATGTCCGACGCCGCGAAGCTGCAGCTCGGGATGATGTGGTGAGTGGAGGACAGCGGCCCTCGGCTGTCCTCGCTCGCCTTTATCGGTGGTCCTGAAAAAACGTCCACTGCGCGACGGGATGTCCGGCCTGAAGCTGCTGCGCCTGCATCCAGCCATCGATCGCGCCGACGATGGCCACGATTCCTGAACCGATGCCACACGTGGCGAGACCGAGCACCCACAGCACGATCGCCGCGATGCCCTTCAACTTCTGTCCGATGATGAAGTAGCCGACCCCGCCGAACAGCAGTAGGTTCAGCACCAGGATCAGAATCGGATCTTTCGGCGGTTGCTGCGGGTAAACAATCTCACCGCCTTTCGGCGTGCCCCCCGTTGGTGTTGGAGGAGGCGTGTACGAACCACCAGGAGTCTCGGTCATTTTCTTCTCCTACATCTTTTCTGCCATGTCGGTGAGGATCGGGATGCGGAAACGCTGCCCGTTGACTGCTTTGATGATCCCCATGATGGACAGCACCAGGAAGCCGATCCAGACCTGAACCTCGGGGTCTTCTTTCTTCGCCAGGAGCGGGATGAGGCACAGGATTCCGAGATACGAAAGGACCAGAAAAATCGTTCGATCGCTGCTCGGCGCCCCCGCCGGCGGCGGTGGAGGAGGTGGGGCGTACGATCCGCCGGGCGGTGGAGGAGGAGGCGGCGGCGGTGGCACGTGTGGCGTTTCGCTCATTGCAACTCACGATCAGCGCGAGCGATAGCGCCACGGCGCCGCCGATCGGCACCAGGAACACGAGCGAGCTTTCGTAATCGAGCGCAAAGGCGCGCCAGAGGAGGTACTGCACGACCGGCCTGGCCATCAGCAGCATGATTGCGCCGATATATGCCAGCGCGACGGCCATGTAGCCGAATCCGCCGAGAGACAGGCCGACCTGCAGCGGGTTTTCGGCGTTGAAGTTCGGCGTGATCGCGCCGAGACCGACGCCGAGACTCACGAGCGTCGCCGCGAGCATCGACGCGCCGATCGTCGTGAATAGCCACACGACGAGGTTCGCGTGCAGGATCAGATTCGCAAAAACGGTCAGAATCAATGAGAGCCCTGTGAGCGGAATCGAATACACAACGACTTTGGAGATGAGCAGGCGTCGGTACGACACAGGCGCGGTCTGCAGCATCCAGAACGCTTTTCCTTCCGACGAAATCGAGGGATAGGCGAAGCGCAGGCAAATGGCGGCGATGATGAATCCGGCCATGCCGAGGTTAGCGTAGGAGATGATCGGCGCGCGTGCGTCGCCGCCGAGCGGCAGCATGCGAATGTTGTAAAGGTACAAGAACATCAGCGCCGCCATCAGAAAAAGCTGCGACCACTGCGCCACATCCCGCGTCAGGGTGCGCACTTCCTTTCCGATCAGCGCGCGCGTCGGGGCGTCGAACCGCCGTAGAAGCCAGTCGGTGATGCGAGTGAATCCGCTGGCGCCGAGCGCCGTCGGCGCCATGCTCTCCCGCGCGCGCACGAACGCGCGAAAGTAGATCGGCGCCACGAACGCGAGAAACACGCCGAGTATCGTGAGCGCGGGCGCGACGATGCGAAGGGGGAAAAGCGAGACGTGCTGTCCGCCCGCGATCGCCGCCATGACGTCCGCGAGCGCCGTTCCCGGATAGCGCTCCATCGACGGCAATTCGATCGCCTGCAGTGCGCGCGTGACGTCATCGGTGCTGATGGGCATGAAAAACCGCTCGGGGCGGCTCATCCGCAGCGCGACGACGGCAACCGTCATCACGAGCATCGCCAGTGAGGCCACGATTTGATGCACGCGTTGAACAGGGAAGAAGCGCACCAGCGCGATGATCACCGCCGTTCCGAGCGTCACCGGGATCATCAGCAGCAGCGCGAGATCGATCAGCACCACCGGATAAAACCAGGCCGGAACGCTGTATTGTCTCGCAAACGCGACAAATAAAGGTATGAGAAAAACATAAATAATTGTCGCGCTCTGCACAAATGTCTTCGCCCATCGATTCAGAACGATGCGCCACTTTGGCAGCGGCGCGGCATGATAGGTCTCGAGATCGAGGTCCGTAAAAAACGCGCCGATCGCAGCGGTCATCGACGACGAAAAAAGAACGACCACCGCGACCAGAAACGCCAGCGCGAGCACGTTGCGCAAGAGTCCGAGGGCGAAGAATGGCGTGGCCGCCTCGACTTTGGCGATCGCCAAAAAGAGCTTACGGAACAGCGCAAAGTCGCCGTACAAGAATAGCGCGACGATGGTGGTCGTGATCGCCAGCTTCGTCGCGGCGGCGGCGTTGAAGGGGCGAAGCCTCGCGAGAAGAATACGAATTGACCACATGGTTGCTCGGTTGATCGGTTGCTCGGTTGCTCAGCAACCAAGTAACCCAGCAACTCAGCAACTCACATGAGGGACTTCACTTCCTCGAACCACTTCATCGCACTCTGACGGCGAGCGGCGCGTGCTTTCCAACGCTGAAGCCCGAGCTCCACCAGCCGCTCGATGAGCCGCGAATACTTCAGCTCCGTCGCCTCCCACAGCTTCGGATACATCGAGATCTGCGTAAAACCGGGAATTGTGTTGATCTCGTTGACGAACACGCGCCTGGTGCCGCGCTCCATGAAAAAGTCGACCCGCGCGAAACCCGACGCCCCGATGGCCCGGAATGCCGTCACCGCGAGCCTGCGAATCTCCTCGGTTTTTTCTTTCGGAAGTTTTGCCGGAATGATCAGCTGCGCTTTGTTCTCGATGTACTTGTCTTCGTAATCGTAGAACTCGCGCCCGGCCACGACTTCTCCCGGCAGCGACGCGTCGGCTTCATCATTTCCGAGGACCGAGACTTCGATCTCGCGTGCGTCGAGGCCGCGTTCCACGAGAACTTTTTCGTCAAATCGAAACGCCTTTTCCACAGCGGCGGCGAGCCTGTCATCGCTTTTCACCTTGGTGACGCCGACCGAGGAACCGCTATTCGCAGGCTTGACGAAGTAGGGGAGCCGAAGCGAATTGTTCACCGCGCGCATGATCCGCTCGCGTTCGCTGCGCCACTCACGTTCGAGGACCTGAACGAAGTCGACCATCGGCAGCTTTGCCGCGGCGAACGCGTATTTCATGAATGCCTTGTCCATGCCGATCGCGGATGCGGCGACTCCGCTGCCGACGTAGGGCAGTCCGATCGTTTCCAGATAGCCCTGCAGAGTGCCGTCTTCGCCGCCCGTGCCGTGAATCAGCGGGAACGCGATCTCAGGCTTTTGCGTCTGCAACCACGTCTCGAAGGAGAACGACTCGTCGCCGCGGTCGGCGCGTTCGCTGCCGTCGAGAATGCGCGCGCTTCGGGCAGGTGCGATGAAGCGGCCGTCGCGCGCCATGCATAGCGGAATGATTTCCAGCCGCTGCTTCGACGCGGCGTTTGCCACCGAGCGCGCGGAGAGGAGGGAGACCTCATGCTCCGCGCTCAAGCCGCCGAAAATGAGAACGACGCGAATCATCGGGCTTGTGTCATCCTGAGCGGAGCGAAGGATCTCAAACGACGCAGCTGCCTCGCATTTTGAGATCCTTCGCCGTCTTCGCGGCTCAGGATGACACCTCGTCCCATCATCGCCCCAGTGGCACGCTCCCCAGAAGATATTTCAGGTCGTCGTCGCGCCAGCGGATGCCGCCGCCGAACGTGAACGCTGTTTTGTTGAACACGTTATCCAGCCCGCTGGTGAAAAACAGTTGCGGCGTATTCGGCCTCTCGTGCCGGAAGATGTACTCGCCATAGAGTCGCAGATGCAGATTCGGATCGTAGCGCTTGCTGAAATCGAAGGCCTCGCCGGTGAATCGCAGCCGGTTGTTGTACTGGTAATCGAGGCCGGCGCCGCCGGTTGAATCGAAAAGACCGACCCGCACCGACAGCGGCTGTAGGGTCCATCCCGCTTGCGCGGAGACGCGGAAGCCGCGCTCGAATCGCGATTCGTTGATGATCACTGTCTGGCTCCGACCGGTCGCTGGATCGGTGACCGTGAATTCATCCGTTTTGTCGACGCGTTTGCCGTGCGGATCGTCCGCGAGCTCGACGTTGTAGAAACGATTCCGTTCCGGATTCGGAACGAGTCGGAGCATCACCGCCGCGCGCGTGTGGCCGCCGATCGGGTTTCCGACCTCGCCGCCGGCGACTCTCGAGCCGGCTTGATACTCGCCTTTGATGCCGAGGTCTAGGGCGAGGCGATTCGCGCGTCCGAGAGTGGTCCGCAGCTCGTTGACGCCACTTTCGACGGCAGCCAACGCGGTCGTGAGTCGCTGATGCGTCTCTTCGCTGTAGAGAAGCTTGCCGACGGTTCCTTCGCCGCTCCGCACCTGGCCGGTGATCGCGTTCAGGTTGTCCGTGGTCGAGCGCAGATCACCCGAAAGCTTTCGAAGATTCTCGACGACGCCGCGGATTTCCTGCCGGTTTTCGCCGAGAGTGCCGCTGAGGGAGTTGGCCACTTTCTCGATCGCATCCGCCACGCGAGGGATCTCCGTGCGCAACTGCGCAGTGATCTCACGAGTATTCGCAAGCGTCGCATCGACATTCGTACGATTCGTGGCCACGAGGTCGCGCACCTGCGCGGTGATTTCACGAATGTTTTCGACGACCTCCTGCAGCCGCTGCTCTCCTTGCGGCCCGGTCATGACGCCGCGCAACGATTCGGTGATCGCTTTCACATCGGTGGCAATCGCAGAAATCTGATTGGTGACCTCGTCGATGGAGGCCGGCTGCGTGCCTCGAAGGACCTGCTGCTCCGGAATCTGCGGCTCGTTGACCGGACCGGGAACGAGCTCGATGTATTTTTCGCCTAACAGACCGAGATTCACCACGCGCGCGAAAGCGCCCCTGTGCAGCTGGACGTCGCGATTGATGTCCATCGTCACTTCGGCTTTGCCGTCGGGGCGCAGCCGGATGTCCCGGACTTCGCCCACGGGCACGCCGGCGACGCGAACCTTCGATTTGTTATCGAGGCCGGCGACCGAATCGAATACGGCGGTCACCTTCTTCGTCGGCCCGCCGCCGACGGAAACCCTTTCGATCTTCAGAACGAAATAGCCGAGGACCGCGAGGATCACCAGCATGAAACCGCCGACTTTTGCTGCAGAGGACATCAACGCTCTCCGTTTGCTGCTCGATTGTAGAGCGGGTCGATGCCGGCTTTGCGGAGCATTTGGAAAAGCAAAGCAAGTGGCAATCCAACGACGTTCGTATAACTGCCGTGAATCGACTCGATGAACATGCCCCCCGCTCCCTGAGCAGCGTAGGCGCCGGCTTTGTCCAAAGGTTCGCCCGTCGCCACGTACCAGTCGATGTCATGCGCCGTGAGCGGCAGCATCCGAACTTCCGATGTGGCAACGTGCGTGTCGATGGAATGAGGATTCTCGCGAGTCAGGGTCACACCGGTGTACACGATGTGGGTCTTGCCGGCGATCGTCGCCAGCATTCGCTTGGCGTCGTCGGCGTCGACCGGCTTTTCCAGCACGATGTCATCGAGTGCGACGGTGGTGTCGGCGGCGATGATCCATCGCTCTGGATATTTCTGCGCAATTGCGCGCGCCTTCTCGCGCGACAGCCGCGCGACGTACTCCTCCGGCGCTTCTCCCTCGCGCCGCTCCTCTGGAATGTGACTGGGAGCCACGTCGAATTCCAACCCGATGGACGCGAGCAGCTCTCGCCGCCTCGGCGATGACGATGCGAGGATGATGGGGTCAGGTCTGTGATTTTCGTTTTTTTCCACCATATGTAGACACGCTACGCCTCGTAGAAAAAAACGAAAATCACAGACCTGACCCCATCTTTGTGATGCTCAGGATCACCACGAAGCGCGCCTCGGCAACGATGCGATAGAGGATGCGCAGGCTGTCAGCGGAGAAACTCCAGTATCCGCGCAAAGGCTCGAACAGCGGAGCGCCGATGATCGGATCGTCGTCGATGATCTCCAGCGCCTGGCGCGCCGCGGCGCGCTCTGCGTCGTTCAGCGCTTTCCATTGCGGCAACACGCTCTCGGCGATTCGCAGCCGGTCATTCCACAAACAATTCCTCCGGCAGCATCAGTGCGTTGCGTTTCAGCTCCTCCTCTGCGGCCTCGATCTGGCGTCGCAGCTCGGGATCGTTCGCGATGTGGATGGTCTCGCGCAGCGCGAGGTATTCATCGTGCGAGACGAGAATGGCGACGGGCTTCCCGTCGCGTTCGAACCGTGTGCGCGTTCCGCTGACCTCGCACTCAGCGACGAGCTGTCGCACGTCCGGAGACAGCTCGAGCAACTCGAGTCGCTTTTCCATCGTCGAGGATCGCCTTCAGGTATGCGCGGAACTCGTCGGCAAGCGCGGGATGCTTCAACGCGTAATCCACCGTCGCTTTGAGATAGCCGATCTTCTCGCCTGCGTCGTACCGTTTTCCTTTGAACACGTAGCCGTAAAA
>WNGB01005773.1_pt1 | contig 25689 bp, 25 predicted proteins | sample 5400681 | NCBI WGS metagenome assembly WNGB01 (sample SAMN13153367, study PRJNA577476) | soil metagenome | isolation source: 115 cm soil or saprolite under grassland replicate 2 | place: USA:California | collected 2016-06-15
AATATCACAAGCTCCTCAAGGTCGGCGCCGCGGCCGCCGATAGCACACCGGGACGGAGGCGCGCGTGACCGACACGCCGATCCGCCCCCGGCGCACACCGCATCCGAGCGCTCGGTGCTGCCGGCCGACCGCCATTCGACCGAGAGAAAGAACCATGCCTGCTGTCGACCTACCCGCCCATGCGCGCCGTCTCGGCGCCGTCACCGCCCTGCTCGCGGCCTGCTCCGCCACCGTCGTCGGAGCCGTCCCCACCCACGCGGCCGCTCTGCCGCCCGCCACCCCGCCGGCGATGCCGGCCGGCATCGAGTCGCTCGCCGGCTACGTCCCGGTGACGTCCTGCGACCCGCACGCCAAGCCGGGCGTCAACGCGCTCGGCAAGTTGCTGGTCAAGACCTACCCGGGGACCAGCTACGGCATCGACCGCGTCTGCGGCAGCAGCCCGACGAGCGAGCACAACGAGGGCCGCGCGATCGACTGGATGGTCTCGGTGCGCAACCCGGCCCGGGCAGCTCAGGCCGGCGCCGTACTGAAGTGGCTGCTCGCCAAGGACGCGGCGGGGAACCCCTACGCGAACGCCCGCCGCCTCGGCGTCATGTACATCATCTGGAACAACAAGATGTGGCGCGCGTACGACCCGAGCTCCGGCTGGCGCGAGTACCGCGGCTGTACGACGAAACCCGCGCGGTCCGCGGACACCACCTGCCACCGCGATCACATCCACATCTCGCTGTCATGGGAGGGCGCGATGGCTCGCACCTCCTTCTGGACCAAGCGGGTGGCCGCACCCGACTACGGTCCCTGCCGGCCACGCGACCTCAACTGGGCGGCGCCGTACAGGAAGCCGAACCCGACCGGCTGCGCGAACTACCCGCGGGTGGCCGCGCCCGCCGGTGCGTCGCCACTGCTGCGGAAGCTGACCGCGTACTCCGGTCAGCTGCTGCGCACGGGCTCCACCGGTGGTGCCGTCAAGGCCGTGCAGCAGGCCGTGCGAACCACCGCCGACGGTCGCTACGGCCGCGGCACCGCGGCCGCGGTCGCGACGTGGCAGCGCGCACACGGCCTCACGGGTACCGGCGTCGTGGGTTTCACCACCTGGCGAGCCCTGCTCAAGGCGAGCAAGCCGGCGACCCCGGCCGTCCCGCCGGTCGTCCAGCCGGTGAGCCCGCTCACGCGGTACAAGTCCCTGGTGCTCCGCTACAACTCCCGCGGACCGGCCGTGCTCGCCTTGCAGAAGGCGCTCCGGGTCTCCCACGCGAGTGGGTGGTTCGGACCCCGGACCCGCACCGCGGTGATCACCTTCCAGCGCGCGCACCGGCTGCCTGCCACGGGCGTGGTGGAAGCCCGGACCTGGAAGGCGCTCGGCGCCTGACGTCCCCGATCGCGACGAAGGCCCGGACCATCAGGTCCGGGCCTTCGTTGCCTCGGGCCACAGATCGCGGTCAGACGGTGGCCAGCGTGTCCAGCTTGGCCCGCAGCGCGAGGGTGGCCCGGGTGTGCAGCTGGCTGACCCTGGACTCGCTGACCCCCAGCACCACGCCGATCTCCGACAGCGTCAGGCCCTCGAAGTAGTACAGGGCGATGATGATCTTGTCCCGCTCGGCCAGGTCGCGCACGCAGTGCATCAGAACGGCTCTCGTCTCGTCGTCCTCGAGCGCGTCCGTGGACGTCGAGGCCAGCGCGTCGGCGACCCCGAGGTCGTCCACGGTGGCGAGGCTGGTGAACGACACGCTCGCGTACGTGTCCTGCAGCTCGCGCAGCGGGACCCCCAGCTCGTCGGCGATCTCTCGGTCCGTCGGGGTCCGGCCCAGCCGGGTCTCGAGGACGACCTGCGCGCGCTCGACGTTGCGGACCTTGTCGCGCACCGATCGCGGCACCCAGTCCATCGCCCGCAGCCCGTCGAGGATCGCGCCGCGGATCCGCGGTACGGCGTACGTCTGGAACTGGAGTCCGCGCCCGGGATCGAACTTCTCGATCGCGTCCATCAGTCCGATGACGCCGTCGGACACCAGGTCCGCCCCGTCCACGCTCGCCGGCAGACCGGACCGGACACGTCCGGCCACGTACTTGACGAGCGGCGCGTACTGCAGGACCAGCCGGTCCCGGACCGCCGGGTTCCCGCGGCTCTTGTACACAGCCCACAGCTCGTCGAGCTCGGTCTCCAGATGCTGCACACTCATCGTGCTCAACCCCTCGTCGTCGAGAACGATCACCTACACCATGGACCGAAGGTAGGTGTGACGTCCAGTGACGAGCACGTTGCCGAGCGCAACAATTGCTGCTTGGTCAGGAAAACTGGCCGTACTCGAAATGCCATGGCTCGGGGCGGTTACCGCCCTGGCGTGCCCACGCCGGGTGCTGCCAGCCGAAACGCGGTGCGTTGGCGGCCACCCACTGGTGCTCGGGCGTCCCGAAGCGCTCGACGCCGCCGGCCAGGTCCAGCGCGAGGCCCCAGCCGTGGTTCGAGGTGCCCGGCACCGCGGCCAGGCCCGGCTTCTCGGCGAACGCCACCTGCTGCTCGGCCAGCGACCGGTAGGCGTCCGTGACGGACATCCGCCGGCCGAACCGGGCCGCGTACGCCGCGTCCATCAGCCGGAAGGCCACCGCCGCGTCGCAGCGCAGTCGCGCCGCGCTGCCGGGCGTCACGGCGCACAGCGCGGCGGCCGGGATCGTGCCGTTCCGGTACCCGCCCCACCGGGCCGCCGAGGTGGCGGGCATCAGCAGCGGCAGCGGATCCACCGGCAGGCCGTCGACCCGGACCTCGAAGTGCAGGTGCGGCCCGGTGCTGTTCCCCGCGTTGCCCACGGCACCGATCGCCGTACCCGCGCTCACCCGCTGGCCGGGCTGGACCGACACCGCGGACAGGTGCGCGTACCAGGTCTCGAGACCGTCGCCGTGCTGGATCCGGACCAGGGTGCCCGCCCAGGCGGGGTGTTCGACCGTGACCACGCCGGCGAGCGCCGCGCGGACCGGCGTACCGACCGCGGCGGCGAAGTCCTGACCGGTGTGCCGCTGACCACTCCAGAGGGGGCCGGAGGCACCGAACTCGGTCGACAGCTGGTACGAACCCTCCGCGATCGGCATGGTCAGCGCCGCACCGGCCGCGATCGCGGCCGTGGTGGTCAGGGCCGTCGTCGTGGTCGTGGGCGTGATACCGCCCTGCGCCGTGGCGACGATCGGTGCCCGTCCTTCCCCGCACCCCGTCCTGGTCCAGCCGGGCAGTGTCGCGGGAACCCAGGTCAGGGGGTCCGGACGCGGCAGCGTGGGCCGGCGGACGGCGTACACGCCGGTCGCCGGCAAGGCCTCGACCGCCACCTCGCCGGTGGCGGAGTTCACCGCGATCCACAGCCCGCGGCCGAGGGACACCCCGGCCCGGTGGATGCCGTAGTGGCGGTCGCCGAGGTACACCAGGTCTCCGACCTGGGGGTGACGGCGGTCGGTCCCCCGCGCCAGGGTCTGCCACTGCGCGACCGACTCGCGCGGCAGCCGGTAGCCGGCGGCCCGCCAGACGTCGTGGGTGAAAACGCCGCAGGCGTACGCGTCCGGCCCGGCCGCCCTGGCCGCGTCCGGCCGGCCCACCAGGGTGAACGCCTTGGTCACCGCGCGGATCGTCTCCGCCGGCAGTACGACGAGCGGGTCGGCGCCGATGCGCCACACCTGCGCGATACCCGGCACCGGCTTCCCCGCGCCGTCGAGCACCGGCTCGAGCGGCGCGGGCAGGGCGCCGGGATCGGCGAGCCGGCTCGCGGCGGGCGGCACGATCCGCGCGTCGGCGAGCTCGGTCAGATAGGCGCGCCAGTTCTCCAGCGCGGCCCGGTTGCGCAGGTCCTGCACCCGCAGCGGAACCCGGTACGACGAGTCGAAGCGAGCGAGTCGCAGCGACTGCTCCGCCACCGTCTGCGCCAGGATGCGAACCTCCAGCCGCGCGGCCTGCGCGGTCGCCTCGGTCCAGCTCGCCTTCGCCGCCGCCGCTGCCTGGGCGGCCGCCGCACTGCGCTTGGCCGCGTCGGCGGCAGCCTTCATGGCAGCGTCCTGCGCCTTGACCGCCTCGACCGCCTCCTCCAGCTCCGGGTCGCCGCCGCGCAGCACGCCCAGCACCCGGCCCAGGCCGGGAACGGCGGAGCGACCGGACAGCTTGCCGTACAGGTGATTCGCGTACTGCGAGGCCTGCTCGGACGCCGCGTCCGCCCGGGCCGCCTCGCCGCGCAGCTCGGTGGCCTGCGACTGCGCGCTCTGGTAGGCGGCGTACGTCTCACGTACGCGCTGCTCCAGATCCGCGGCCCGCCGCTGGAGCGAGTCGAGGCCCACCGAGAAGGAGTCGGCCGACGTGCTCGGCGCCGCCGGCGCGCCCGTTTCAGCGCTCGCCGGCGCGGCGGTGGCCGCTGTGGTGGCCGCGGCCACCACAGCACCGAGCGCGACGGCGGTACCGCGGAGCGGGGTCTGGCGATCGCGCCGGTGGCGACCCTTGGCGGTCACAGGGCTCTCCTTGCTGGATGACTGGCTCATGCGTACGGCGCCGGCTCGACCGTCACGGTGGAGGTGATCGCGGTCGTGTCGCGCAGGAACGGCAAGTGGTCGAAGACGAGGGTCGGTGCGGTGCGATGCAGGGTGAGCGTCACGCTCCCGTCGCGGTGCACGGCGAAGTCCGCCCTGTCGACCGTCGCGCCGAACCGCGCCGCGGTCGCGCTCGCGGCCCGGTAGGCGGACAGCGCGGTCTGCTGGGTCAGCGGCTCACCGCGGACCGCCTCGACGGCCGCGTGGCCCACGGTCCTGGCGTCGTCCTCCGTCGCCAGTCGCGCGTACCCGACCGCTCCGCCGTCGATGACTCCGAGGAGCGGGCCGGCGCTGACGGCCAGCACGACGAATGTCCTGGCGACGCCCCGGGGGGTGATGATCCGCATGTCGGCCTGCCTTGGTCTGGTGCCGGGGCGGCACGCGTCGCGCACCGCCCCGGACTGTGATGACGGGCCGCGTGAGGGCGCGGATCCGTCGCACCTGCCGAGAGGGTCAGCAGGTGGTCTTGGCCGGCTGGAGGCCGCCGGCGGCCGAGTCGTACTTGAACACGTTCGTGGTGGTGTCGGCGGTGCCGTCCGCGTTGTAGCCGCAGATCTTGTAGGTACCGTCGGTGTTCTTGACGTACTGCAGCACGTTGCCCTCGGACACCGTGACCTTCTCGGTCCCGACGGTGATGTCGGCGCCGGCGGTGTTCCAGGGGATCGAGGCCGGGTACGACTGGTTGTCGGTGTAGTAGGTCTCGACCTGCGTCGCGAACTGCTTGACGTCGGACTTGATCGACGCGTCGACGCCCTTCTTGCGCTGGTTCAGGAAGATCGGGATGGCGATCGCGGCGAGGATGCCGATGATGATGACGACGACCAGGAGCTCGATCAGGGTGAAGCCCTTGTCCTTGCCCTTCGTCGCCTTCACGAGACGTGTTAGCCCCTCGGCCGACATCTCTGCGGCGATCCGCGCTCAAGTCAGGCCGTCGGCGTACCGACCTTCCGTGCGACAGACGCGACCGCGCAGGTCTCCCCGACACCGAGATGCAGGACATCCATGCCGACAACCTCACGCGACCGCGGCTTCACGCTGGTCGAGGCGATGGTGACCGTCGTGCTGCTCGGTGCCGTGATGGCGATCGCGGTGGGTGGCTACCGGTCCTGGGCCTTCGCCCACGAGCAGTCCGGCGCGGCGCGCACGCTGCAGTCCGCACTGCGGCAGGCTCAGCAGCGCGCGGTCACCGAAGGCACCTCCGCCTGCGTGACGTTCGACGTCGCCACCGACACCTTCACGGTCTACCGCGGCGCGTGCGACAACGCGGCGAAGAGCAAGGTCGACGGACCGGTCCGGACCGGCTCGAACCGGGTGCACCTCGAGGCGCCGGCCTTCACCACCCCCAGCGGTACGCCGACGGCCGGGGTGACCTTCACCGCCCGCGGCACCGCGTGGCCCGGACAGGTCCGGGTCACCCGCGACCGCTCGACCAAGTCGTACGTGCTCAGTGTGGAAGGACTGACCGGCCGTGTCTCACTCAGCTGACCCGGCGCGCCGGCGAGCCGACGGCGGCTTCACCGTCGTCGAGATCCTGGTGGCGATCGGGGTCCTCACCACCGTGATGGTGGCGCTGCTCCCGCAGCTGGTCGTCGGCATGCGGTCGACCGGGACGGCCCGGCTGGTCACCCAGGCGAAGGGCGTCGCGCAGGGCGAGCTCGAGAAGATGCGGGCGCTGCCGTTCTACGTCGCGAGTGGCGCCCCCGGCGTCGACGTGCTCGACACGTACTACCCGCGGCGGACCGAGACGTCGCCCGCACCCACCTGCGCCACCGGCGGCCGGCTGAACGAGCCGCAGGCCGGCTGGAGCGGATACGTGTCCCCCACCGCGACCCGCTGCTCGTACGAGCCCACGGGCGCCTTCTACCGCAGCGTGCGCCCGGTCGTCACCGCCCCGAACCTGGGGCGGCTGGTCATCGTCACCGCGACCCGGTTCCTGTCCGCCGGCCTGCCGCCGCAGACCATCGTGCCACCGGTGGGCTACGACAGCCAGGTCGCCGACAAGGACGTGCCGCCGAGCAGGCTGATCGGCGTCACCGTCACCGTGCTGCGGCCCGACCACGGCACGCTGCGGCCCATCACGGCGTACACGCAGATCCACGAGCGGGGAGCGTCCCCGCAGCGCGCCCGGGTCGAGGCGACCGTGAAGGTCGTCGAGGTCGGCTCCGTCACCGCCGACGCCGGAGCCCTGTCGTTCACGGCCGGGCAGGTCGACCTCCGCGGCGCGATGTCCAACGCGGTCACCACCAACGCGAACCTGGCGGCCACCAGCGCCAGCCTCGCCTCCGGCGTGCAGGGCTCCGGCGCGACCAGCACGGTGCTCGCCCCGCCGACCGCCGACATCGCTGCCAGCACCCGCCCGGCCGGCATGCTCACGGTGGGCGGCTGCAGCTACGCGTGCTGGGGCGCGACGTACCTCGGCCCGACGAGTGTCACGGTCGAGGACGGCCTGCCCCGCGCCGGCACGACGACCGCGCCGCTGCAGGCGATGATCAACGACGTCAGCGCCAACTCCGGCTTCACCGTCGGCAACACCGCTGCCGGCGGCTACTCGGCGGCGCTCGACCTGACCGGACCGCTCGTCCGGCTCGACGCCACCGCGGTGCCGCTACCCAGCGGCATCGCGGGCTGCGCGCCCGGTGCCGGCGGCATCCCGTCGTACGTGACCGCGAGCGGCTACCTGCTGACCACCTCCGGCGGCGACCTCACCACGCCGTACCGCTCGGAGTCGTGCGCCGTCGCCCGCACCACAGCGGTCTCGGTCCTGCCGACCAGCTTCGCCCCGCTCGGCGTGCTGCGGATCGAGCTGACCCGGGCCTCCGCCCGCTGCCGGGTCGACGGCTCGGGGCACGTCGCGACCACCGCCCACGACTTCCTGGCCGTCGTGCAGTACTGGAACGGCGCGATCTACGTCCCCGCGGCGATCATCGTTCCCGGTGCGTCGAGCGACCCGCTGGCCGCCGTACCGCTCACCACCCCGGTCGGCGGCGGCCACGTGCTCGGCGACTACATCGCGTCCTGGTCGTCGCTGACCAACGACAAGGTGACCAACTCCGCCGCCACCGGCGCCGCGAAGGTGACGCTGCCCGGCGTCGTCACGATCGCCACCCAGCCGGTCCGGGCGAGCTCCGGCAGCGTCGACCCGTCGTCCGGCGTCTCGGTCACGATCGGGGCCGTCGGCTGCCTGGCGGAGGACGCGCGATGACCCGCAGCCCCGTACGCGTTCCGCCTGCCGGTGCCGGCGAGGACCGCGACAGCGGCATGTCCCTGGTCGAGGTCCTGGTCGGCATCGGCCTGTTCGGAGTGCTGGGGGCGGTGCTGCTGGCCGTCACGCTGTCCACCGCCCGGGTCACGGACGATACCCGCGAGCTGACCAACGTCAACGAGGAGTCCCGGCTCGCGGTGGAGCGGCTCGGCCGCGAGCTGCGCCAGGCCAACGAGGTCGTCGCCGTCCACCTGCCGGCGACTTCCACCGACACCACCGCGTTGACGTTCTGGACCGACTTCAACGGCAACGGCACGAAGGACCTCGACGCGGCCGACCCCGAGGTGCTGACCTACCGCTGGGATCCCGTCAGCGGAGGGCTCACGCTGACCGCGAACGACCCGAGCGGTACGGCGATCACCCGGCCGCTGCTCTCGGCGAACGTGTCGGCGTTCGGCATCGGGCTGCGCAGCAGCCAGTGGCAGTACGACACCGACGGCAACGGCACCACCTGGAACGAGCTCGACGCCGCGGGCCCGCCGGCGGGCAATCGCAACGGCGTGCCCGACGGACCGGAGCTGGCCCGGATCGATCTCGTCGACATCACGATGACCGTGCTCGACGGCCCGCACGCCCAGACCTACACGACGCAGGTCGACCTGCGGAACCGGAACCTGAACTGAGGAGAACCCTGTGCGTGGACCAGTCCGGCCGCCCCGCGACGACGGCTCGGCGATGATCGTCACCTTGATGGTGCTGGCCGTGCTGGCCGCACTCGCCGCCACGGTCTCGAGCGTCACGGTGAACAACCTCGGCGCCTCCCTGAAGAGCCAGCAGGCCGCTGCCGCGCTCGACGCCGCCGACGCCGGCGTCGCCCAAGCCATCGCCTACCTGCGCTTCGGCGTCGGTGGCGTCGCGTGCTCGCCGACCTGCACCGGCAACCCCTGGGGCAACCGGAACGCACCCGCCGCGGCCTCCGTGTCCGGCACGGCCGGGCAGGCCTGGACGGTCTGGATCGAACCCGTCGCGCCGTCCCCGGCCAACAACCCGGGGCTGTACCGGATCCACTCGACGGGCACGGCCAAGGGCTCGGCCCGGCGTGCCGTCGACGTCGACGTCGAGGTCAGCAGGACCCAGGTCCCGCTCGGTGTCTACGGGCGCACGATCAACGGCGGCGGTGACGTCTCGGTGCGCAACGAGAGCCTGTTCTCCACCGGCTGCGTCTACGTCCGGTCCAAGTTGCAGTTCTCCGGCACCGACGCGGCGTACGGCATCCCCGCCGGCGTCCACACCTCACAGGTCATCACCGACTCGCAGGGCACCGGCCAGTACTGCCCGACGACGAACAAGCCGATCCACACCCCGTCACAGTCCTGCAACACCAGCTACCCCTACGACCAGGACCGCGCCGGCGGCAGCCTGCTCGGCACCAGCTGCGCGAGCACCCAGACCAACCACCTGCCGTACTACGGCGCGACGGACCTCGACGGCGACGGCAGCCCCGAGTACAACGGCTCGTACCTGCGCGACGACGCGACACTCAAGACGCTGTACGGCGTGCGCCAGCCCCCGCTGAGCCAGTACGAGCTGGCGGACCTGCGCTCGATCGCGCAGTCCCAGGGCAACCTGTGGACCGCCGCGACCGGCTGGACCAGCCCGGACGAGGAGCAGGCCGTGATGTACTTCGACCTCACCAAGACCGACCCCGGTGGCGTCGTCGACCTGAACGACCTCGTCGGCTTCAGCCGGCCCGCCGGCCTGTCCGCGAACGACCCTGCCTGCACCAAGCGCTCGCTGATCATCATCATCGAAGGCGGCAACGCCAGGCTGTCGTCGAACCAGCGGGTCGCCGCGTCGCTGTTCCTCGTCTCCAGCGCGCCGTACGGCCAGCTGCTGAAGGCCAACGGCACCTCGCAGTTCATCGGCACCATCTACGCCGACACGCTGAACTTCACCGGTACGGCGGACATCGCGATGGACGAGTGCTTCGTGAGCAACCTGGCGCCGGGACTGCTGCAGGTGACCCAGACGGCGTACCGCGAGCTCGACCGCTGACCGCTATTCACTGCCCGACACAGCTGTTGTTGTGCAGTCGAATCAGCTTTCACGCGTCGAGCCAGCGGCATCACGATGAACAGGTCGTCACCTGAGCGCGCAACTGCTGGATTGTCGCCATGGCCGAGGCGGCCTCGGAGAACGACCACCTCGCGAACCCATATGAGATCCGCCATCGCGATCGCGGATCTTATATGCGTTTGAGCCCTCGCTCTCCGGCATCGCCAGCCGACGGGCTCGGGTGCGAGAGAAATCCAGTCGGGCGGACGCTGGCGAAGGCGCACGCTGGTCGGCGTGGACATCAGCCGGATCTCACCTGACGACGACGCGACCTGCGCCGAGGCGGTCGCCCTGTTCGAGGCGGTCGGCCAGCACGAGCCTCGCCGAAACCCCGCCGTCGCCGATCATGTCGGCCGGGGTCGAACGACCACTCGGCTCTTCGACGCGGAGCCCATCTTCTCCGGTGAGGACGACGTGAGCCCCATCACGATCTGCGCGACACCGGCCATCATGCTCGGCTTCCGCACTCACCAGTCGACCAGCGGCGATGACCGATTCGATCCGGCCCGAGTAGGCCTCGATCACGTCGGGTTCCACGTCGAGGGCCGGGAGCAGCTGGAGGCGTGGCGCTCGCGGCTGGACGAGCAAGGCATCAACCACTCCGGGATCGTGGAGGACCAGGCCGGGCTGCACCTCAGCGCCAAGGATCCCGACAACATCGCGCTGGAGTTCTTCTGCGCGCAGCCTCAAGGCTGACCCGCGTCATCTCCGGGAGCGGGCGGTGGTAAGGGGACGCCGGGCGCTGCCCGCCCCCGTTTCCTCAGGCAGCGCCCGGCGTCAGCCGATCAGGTCGAAGACCTTGAAGATCGGCATGTACAGGGCGAGGATCATCGACCCGACGACGGTGCCGAGGAACGCGATCATCAGCGGCTCGATCAGGGCGGTCAGCGACTCGGTGGTCGCCTCGACCTCCTGGTCGTAGAACTCGGCGATCTTCTTCAGCATCTCGTCGACGGCGCCGGTCTCCTCGCCCGACGAGATCATCTGGACCACCATCGGGGGGAACACCGCGTGCTGGGACAACGGTCCGGCCACGGTGTCACCGCGCCGTACCGACTCCTGCACGTCCCTCAGCGCGCGCGAGATGACGACCGAGCCGGTCGTCTCGGAGACCACGTCCAGGGCCAGCAGGATGGGTACGCCGGAGGTCAGCAGCGTGCTGAGGTTCCGGGCGAACCGGGCCAGCGCGATCTTCCCGAACAGCTTGCCGAAGACCGGCAGCCGCAGCTTGAGCGGGTCGACCACGGCGCGGACACGATCGGTCCGGCCGAACTTGCGCCAGCCCCACGTAACGGCCACCGCGAGCACCGCGAGGCCGGGCAGGGCGAACCGCATCCCGGAAGACAGCGCCACCAGGATCTTCGTCGGCAGCGGCAGCTCGCCGCCGAGGTCGCTGAACATCCCCTGGAACACGGGGACGATGAACACCAGCATGCCGATGCACATCAGGATCGCGAGCACGAACACCACGATCGGGTAGGTCATGGCCGCCTTGATCTTGGACCGCAGCCGGACCTCGGCCTCGAAGTTGGTCGCGATCTGCCGCATGGCCGAGTCCAGGAAGCCGCCGGTCTCGCCGGCCCGGACCAGGTTGACCATCAGCGGCGGGAAGACCTCCGGGAGCTTGGCGAGGGCGGACGACAGGCTCGCACCGGCCTCGACCTCCTGCTTGACCTGGCGCAGCACGCGGCGCAGCTCCGGGTTGCTGGACTGCTCCGACAGGATGCTGAGCGAGCGCAGCATGGTGAGGCCGGCGTCCGCCATCGTCGCGAACTGCCGCGAGAACACCGCGAGGTCCTTCAGCTTGACCCGTTTCGTGAAGCCCATGCTGATCTCGCGTCGCATCCCGGTGCTGGCCGGGCGCACGTCGAGCGCCACGTAGCCCATCGACTTGAGCTTCTCGGCCACCGCGGCCTCGGAGGCGGCCGCGACCTTGCCCTCGACGAACCTGCCGCTGGCGTCCTTGACCTTGTAGGCGTACTGCGTGGTCGACATGTAGGTCTCCGGCCTGGTCAGCGCCAGCCCGGCGCCACCGGGCGCCGCGCACTGGAACCGACGAGGGTCTCGTAGTCGTCGCGGTTGGAGCAGTTCTCCAGACCGGTCTGGTAGCTGATCCGGCCGGCCTTCACGAGGTCGGCGAGATGCGCGTTGAGGGTCTGCATGCCGTCCTTGCCACCGGCCTGCAGGGCGCCCTGGATCTGCTGCAGCTTGTCGTCGCGGATCATCGCCCGGATGCCGGCGGTGCAGACCATGATCTCCACGGCCGCGGCCCGGCCGGTGCCGTCGACCGTCTTGCACAGCGTCTGGCAGACCACCGCCTGCAGGGTCGCGGCGAGCTGGGTGCGGACCTGCTGCTGCTGGTCGGCCGGGAATACGTCGACGATCCGGGTCACGGTGTCCTGCGCGGACTGGGTGTGCAGCGTGGCGAACACCAGGTGGCCGGTCTCGGCGGCGGTCAGCGCGACGGAGATGGTGTCCAGGTCGCGCAGCTCGCCGACCAGGATCACGTCCGGGTCCTGCCGCAGCACGTGCTTGAGGGCGGCGCGGAAGGTGTGGGTGTCCAGGCCGACCTCACGCTGGTTCACCAGGCACTTGTCGTGGTCGTGCAGGAACTCGACCGGGTCCTCGATGGTCATGATGTGGCCGCTGCGGGTGCGGTTCACCTGGTCGATGATCGCGGCCAGGGTGGTCGACTTGCCGGAGCCGGTCGGTCCCGTGACGAGCACCAGCCCGCGTTTCAGGCCGGCGAACGTCTGCATCACCGGCGGCATGCCGAGCGCGTCCAGCGGCTTGATCTCCCACGGGATCAGCCGCATGACGGCTCCGATCGCCTCGCGCTGCCGGAAGATGTTCGCCCGGAACCGGGCCTTCCCCGGTACGGCGTACGCGAAGTCCAGCTCGAGGTTCTCCTCGAAGATCTTGCGCTGTCGCTCGGTCATCACGCCGTACAAGGTCGACTGCAGTACCTCCGCGGTGAGCTCGTCGTACCCCTCGACGCGCTCCATCGAGCCGCGCACCCGCACGGTGGGCGGTGCGCCGGACGTGAGGTGCAGGTCGGAGCCGCCGACCTCCATCACGTGCAGCAGCAGGTCGTCGAGGACCAGCCGGGGTGTCGCCGCCACCTCGGCGCCGGGCGGTGCCACGGGCGGCGGCGCCGGTGCCGCCGGGACGGGCGCGGCGAGGGCGGGTATCGGCGCGACGGCCACGGTGCGGGGTTCGGTCACGAGTACTCCTCCGGATCGGCGCGCGGACACGGCCCACTGGGTTGTCGGCGTCCGGAGGGTCCGGCTTGAGACCGGCATGCGCTCAGACGACGACCCGGAGAATCTCCTCGACCGAGGTCATGCCCTGCGAGAACTTCAGCCAGCCGTCGTCGCGCAGTGTCGCCATGCCCTGCGACCGCGCGGCCCGGGCGATGTCGTCGGTGGCCGACCGTGCGACGGCGAGCCGCTCGATCTCCTCGGTCACCGTCATCACCTCGTGCAACGCCATCCGGCCCCGGTACCCCGTGTTCGAGCAGGCCGAGCAGCCGACGGGCCGGTACAGGGTCGGCAGCGGCAGGTCCGGACGCCAGGTGAACCCGGCGTCGAGCAGCTCCGGCGGCTCCGGCTGGTACGGCACCTTGCAGCGCTCGCAGAGCAACCGGCACAGCCGCTGCGCCACCACGGCGTCGAGCGCCGAACCGACCAGAAACGGTTCGATCCCCATCTCGATCAGGCGGGTCACCGCGGACGCCGCGTCGTTGGTGTGCAGGGTGGAGAGCACCAGGTGACCGGTCAGGGCCGCCTCGACCGCGATCTGTGCCGTCTCGTGGTCACGGATCTCACCGATCAGCACGATGTCGGGGTCCGACCGCAGGATCGACCGCAGCGCCGACGCGAACGTGAGTCCGGCCCGGACGTTCGTCTGCACCTGGCTGATCCCGGGCAGCCGGTACTCGACCGGATCCTCGACCGTGATCACGTTCACCTCCTCCCGGTTGAGGAGGTTCAACGTCGCGTAGAGCGTGGTCGACTTGCCGGAACCGGTCGGGCCGGTGGCGAGGATCATGCCGTACGGCCTGCTGTACGCCGACCGGTAGCGCGAGTAGTTCGCGTCGCTGAAGCCGAGGTCGTCCAGCCCGAGCTGGGTGTGGCCGGTGTCGAGAATGCGGGCGACGACCTTCTCGCCCCACACCGTCGGCAGCGTCGCCACCCGGAGGTCCACCTTGCGGCCCTGGTGGTTGACCGACATCCGGCCGTCCTGCGGCAGCCGGCGCTCGGCGATGTTCATGTCGGCCATGATCTTCATCCGCGAGATCACGCCGTTCTGGATGGTCTTGGGCGAGTGGTGCGCGTCGTGCAGCACGCCGTCGATGCGGTAGCGGACCCGCAGGTCCCGCTCCCCGGGCTCGATGTGGATGTCCGAGGCGCGGTCGCTGATCGCCTGCGCGATCAGCAGGTTGACGAACCGGACCACCGGTGCCTCCGACGACACCTCGGTGAAGTTCGCGAGATCCTCGGCGTCCTCGTCCTCGTCGACCAAACCGGAGCTGAGGTCGTCCAGCTCCCCCTCGGCCCGGTAGATCTGGACGATCTTGGCCTGGATGTCCGCGCTCCGGGCGACCACGAACCGGGTCCGGTGGCGGGTGAGCCGGGCCAGGTCGTCCTTCAGCTCGATGTTGCCGGCCTCCCTGACGGGCACGGCGACGAGCAGTACGCCGTCCTCCCGGCCCAGCGGGAGCACGGTCGTCCGGCGGGCGAACTCGGCGGGGAGCAGTGCCGCCGCGGACGCGTCCACGCCGTACTCGGCGAGCTCGACGTACTCGAGACCGGCCGCCGCGGCCGCGGTCCGCACCGCGTCGGTCCGGCTGACGGCACCGGTGTCGATCAGCACCTGGAGCGTCGACAGGGCCTGCTCGTCGGCGATCCGGACGGCGTCCGCGACCTCGGCCGTGGAGACCAGCCCGGCGGCGAGCAGTGCCGGAACGGTCTCGCCGACGGGCACGTCGAGCACGGTTGCGTCGAGCACACCGGCCCCCTTCACCGAGACGAAACTGATCCTGCCAGCAGCCTTATCGGCGGCCGGCGGCCACGGCTTGAGCGCCGGAATCAGTCGGGCAGCACGCTGAGCGCGAGCGACGGTTCGGCCCGGTAACGGCTGATCAGCTCGCCGGTGGCCTCGTCGATCAGCTGGTGCAGCGCGCGGCGGTACTGGGTGAGCTTGGTCTCCGCGGCCCGCAACCTGTCCATCGCGTCCGCAATGGCCTCTGTGTCGTGCGGGTCGACCTCGGTGACCCACATCTCCGCGAGCACCGGCAACTCCGGCAGCGGCTCCGCCGGGCGGACCGCGACGAGCGCGGTCCGGGTCATGCCCGAACCCGTGTCACCGAGCACCCGGATGAGCTGCTCGGTGCTGAGCATTCCACCGCTGTGCACCTCGGCGTCGAGCACGTCGAGCCTGGCGTGCACCAGCCGCCGCCAGTACGAGACCTTGTCCTCCTCGGCGGTGAGCTGCTGCCGGTACGCCCGGAGATCGGTGAGACTCAGGCCGGACAGATGTGGTGACGGAACCGGGTCGGTCAGGGTACGGCGACGGTTGCCCTGGGCACGCGTTTTGTTGTTGTCGGCCACGAGACACCTCAGACGGTCGTTGCTGCGTCGATCAGGGTCGGGTCCAGTCCAGCACGCTTCAGCATGACGGAAAAGTCGTGGGAGTTCGAGGAGACGAGCGCGGCGTCGCCGATCGACACCGTGCCGTCCAGTACCAGCCGGAGCAGGTGCTGGTCGAAGGTCTGCATGCCGGAGTAGCTGCCGTCGGCAACGATGCTGTCGATCAGGTCGGTTTTGTCGGGGTCGGCGATCGCCTCCTGCAGCCGCGGCGTACCGACCGCGATCTCGAGCACGCAGGTGCGGCCCGTGCCGTCCACCTTCGGCACCAGCCGCTGGCACACGATGCCCTTCAGCGAGGCCGCCAGCGACAGCCGGACCTGCTTCTGCTCGTGCGGCGTGAAGAAGTCGATGATCCGGTTGATCGTCTCTGCGGCGTCCGTGGTGTGCAGGGTGGACATCACGAAGTGGCCCGTCTCGGCGGCCGACAGCGCCGCCTTCACGGTGTCGGCGTCACGCATCTCGCCGATCAGGATCACGTCGGGGTCCTGCCGCATCGCCGCCCGCAGCGCCGTCGCCCAGCCGGCGGTGTCGGTGCCGAGCTCGCGCTGGTTGACGCTCGCCACCTTGTCGCGGTGCAGCACCTCGATCGGATCCTCGATCGTGAGCACGTGCACGGGGCGGGCCTCGTTCACCGCGTCGACCATCGCCGCCAGCGTGGTGGTCTTGCCGGAACCAGTCGGTCCGGTGACGAGCAGCAGCCCGCGCGGCTCCAGGGCGAGCCGACGCAGCACGTCCGGCATCCCGAGCTCGCCGAGCGTCAGGGGCTCGCTCCCGACCAGCCGCAGCACGCAGCCGGCGCTGCCCCGGGCCCGGAAGGCGTTCACCCGGAATCGCCCGACTCCGGACACCGACAGCGCATAGTCGGCCTCGTTGGTGGCCGCGAACTGCGCCGCGACGTCCGGGGTCATCGTCTCGCGGACGATGTCCCACAACCGGTCCTCGGTCAGCGGCTCGACCTCGAGCGGGACCAGCGAGCCCGAGATCCGGATCTTCGGCGCGGAGCCGACCTTGAGATGGAGGTCGGATGCCTGGTTGGCGACTACGGCGGACAGTAGCGGTGTGATCTGCAGGTCCATCAGGATGCGGGCCTTCACGGGTCGGGACGAGGACACCTGTGTCTCGGCCGTCAGGCCGGCGCGCTGAAGCCCTGGGCCGGATCGGGGGTCAAGTGGGTACGGAACCGGCCCGATATCCGGGGTGCGGGCGGCGACACACCCACCTCACTGCGGCTACGCGTCGCCGCTCGCACCTCCGTGCCCGACCTACTTAAGGACTCTCCGTGGGACGCACCGTCGTCGGACTCGACATCGGCAGTTCCGGTGTTCGCGCCGCTGAGATACACCTCGGCCGGCGCCGCGCCCCGTCCGTACGGGCCTTCGCCGCCGCTCCGCTGCCCGACGGCGCGGTCCGTGCCGGTGTCGTGGTCGACCGGACCGCCGTCGCCGACGTGCTGAAGCAGCTCTGGCGCGACGGACGCTTCTCCACCAGGGTCGTCACGTTCGGCATCGCGAACGAGAGCGTCCTGGTACGCCAGCTCGACCTCGACTGGATGCCGCCCGCGGACTTCCGCAAGGCGATCCGCTACCAGGTCGCCGACTCGCTGCCGGTGCCCGTCGAGGAGGCGAACCTCGACTACCACGTGCTCGGCGAGCTGGACGTGCCGGGCGAGAAGGACGGCGAGACCCGCCGGGTGGTGCGCATCCTGCTGGTCGCCGCCGCCCGCGAGGTGGTCGACGGGTTCGTCGAGGCGATCCACGCCGCCGGGTTGCGACCGGTGCGTGCCGACCTGCGGCCCTTCGCACTGGTCAGGCTCAGCAGCACCGAGCTGGTCGACGACGCGCCGGCCGAGGCGATCGTCGACATCGGCGCCGACACCGTCGCGGTGGCCGTACACGCCGGCGGCCGGCCGCGGTTCGTCCGGATGATCCCCGGCGTGGGCAGCGCGACGATCACCCGGACGCTGCAGGACCGGTACGGCTGGGACCGGGAGGAGGCCGAGCGCACCAAGATCACGCTCGGACTGCCGTACGCCGGATTGCCGCCCGAGCACCCGGCGCAGGAGCTGATCGCCAAGCAGGTGACCACGCTGGTTGCCGAGGTGCGCGCCACCCTCGACTACTTCCACTCCGCCGGCAACGACACCGGCGCCGAGCCGCCACAGCTCTCGCGGGTCCTGCTCACCGGCAACGGGTCACGGCTGCGCGGCCTGGCCGGCCGGCTCGCCGGTGAGCTCGGCGTCCGGGTCGAACCGCTGGCGCCACTGGACGGACTGCGCAAGCGTCACCGGCTCCGGCTGGACGACGACGACCTGACCGGTCTGGCCACACCGGCCGGTCTGTGCCTGGGGGTGCCGGCTCGATGAGAAGGCCCGTGAAGAACCCGAGGAAGCAGCACTTCGCGATCGGGCTGCCGGTCGTCAACCTGCTGTCGCCCAGCGTCTTCGAGGCGATGGCGGCCCGTCGGCTACGACGCCGGTTCGTCGCGGCCGGGCTCGCCCTCATGCTGCTCGCCGGCGGCGCCTGGGGTGTGCAACACCTCCGGGCGGTGCAGGCGGACAAGCTGCTCACCGTCGAGCGCGGCGAGACGTCCAGGCTCACCGCCCAGACCCAGGACCTCGCCCCGGTCAGCACGTACGTCGCCGAGGTGGCGAAGCAGAAGTCCGTGGTGAAGAAGACGATGGCGGCCGAGGCCCTGCTCTCGGAGGTGCTCGACGACCTCCGCCTCGCCACGCCCGCCGGCGTACGGATCGAGACGCTCGGCGCCACCATCGACGCGGCGCAGCCGGCCGGCGCGACCAGCCAGCCGAACCAGACGGCCGGGCCGAGCACCTGCCCGGCACCGAACCCCTTCGTCCGCAAGACCGCCGTCGGCTGCGTCACGCTCACGGGTACCGCGACCAGCCGGGCCGCTGTCGGCCAGCTGGTCAGCAACCTCGGACGCAGCGGCGTGTTCGTCGCCCCGTACGTGACGACCACAGCCACCGCCGACGGTGAGCGGGTCATCTTCAGCGGGTCGGTCGCCGTCTCGAAGCGCGTCTTCAGCAACCGGTACGCCGACATCGACAAGCTGCTCGCTGAAGGAGACCGATGATGCGGAGATCTGCCAGGAAGACCAAGATCATCGGCACGCTCGCGCTGCTGATCATCGCGGCGGCCGGCTGGCTGCTGGTGCTGAGCCCGCAGACGAGCGAGCTGGCCGACGTCCGCGCGCAGATCGATGCGACGAGGGAGAAGAACGGGACACTGCGGCAGCAGCTCGTCAAGCTCGAGGCGCAGCGCGCGAAGCTGCCGGCCACCCGGGCGACCGCACACGCGCTGGCGACCCTGTTCCCGCCGACCGCCGACCAGCCCACCCTGTTCAAGGCCGTCACCGCGGCGGCCACCGCGGCGGGCATCCGGGCGACCGACGTCACCGAACTGTCCGCCGCGGCCCCGGTGCCCGGTACGTCGGGCAGCTCGGGGACGGCACAGCTTCCCGGCGCGTCGGAGGACAGCGATCTCGCCAGCCAGACGGTCACGATCACGGTGCTGGGCAGCTACGACCAGATCCAGCGGCTGACCGAGAACCTCGAGGCGATGTCACGGGCGTACCTGGTGGCGTCGCTCACCTTCGGCGTCGGCCGTACCCCGGGAACCTACACCGCCACCGTCACCGGCCAGATGTTCGTGATGCCGGCGGCGACCGACCCGTCGACGGCCCCACTCCGGTGATCGCCCTGCTGACCGCCGTACCGCCGGCGTCGCTGCCGGCCCTCGGCGGCCTCGGCCTGCTGATCGGGTCGTTCCTGAACGTCGTCATCCACCGGGTGCCGGCCGGACGGTCGCTGGTCCGGCCGGGCTCGTCCTGCCCAGCGTGCGGCCGGGCGGTCCGCGGTTACGACAACGTGCCGGTGATCTCCTGGCTCGTGCTGCGCGGACGGTGCCGCGACTGCGCCGCGCCGATCCCGTGGCGGTACCCGGCAGTGGAGGGAGCTGCCGGGCTGCTGTTCCTCGCGGTGGGCGCGCGGGTCGGGCTGTCGTGGTACCTCGGTGCGGTGCTCGTGCTCGCCGCGGCTGGCATCGCACTGGCCATGATCGACCTGGCACACCAGCGGCTGCCGTTCGCCGTGACCGGTACCGCGGCGGCCCTGACGGTCGTGTTCCTCGCCGCGGACGTCGTGGCCGGCGGACCGGACCCGGTTCCCGTCGCGCTCGCGTCGGCCGCCGTCTGGCTCGCGGTGTACGGCGGGGCGTGGCTGCTGACGGCCGGGCGCGGGATGGGGCTGGGTGACGTCGCCCTGGCCCCGCTGCTCGGCCTGACGCTGGGCTGGACCGGGTGGGGTGCCGGCCTGACCGGCCTGCTCGGCGGGTTCGTGCTCGGCGCGGTCGTCGGCATCGCGTTCCTCGCCACCGGCCGGCTCGGCCGGCGGTCTCGGGTCCCGCACGGCCCGTTCATGCTGGCCGGCGCCGCACTCGGCCTGTTCGCCGGGCCGGGACTGTGGGACGTCTACCTCGCTCTTGCCGGTCTCGGCTGATCCCGGTGCGGTACCGATTGCCCCGGACATTGCCCCGGACACTGCCCCGGACATTGGCCCGGACACGGCCGGGTAACGATCCGATGTTCACTGGTCACCGGGCGTTACTATGCACGCAGTGCGAGGCATCCACTACGGAATGGATCCGGAGTTGAGCCAGAGGATCTCGAGCCAACCGAGGGAACGGTGAGCGGGGTGTCCGATGCCACTCCGCGTCCAACCGGGCCATGGGTCCGCCGCTCCCTCCGCACCAAGCTGCTGATCACCGTCGCGGTACCGATCGTCGCCCTGCTCATCGCCATCTCCACCATCTTCGTCGCCCGCACGATCAGCGCCCGGGCGACCGACGAGGCGGTGCGGGCGCTCGAGACGCAGCTCGCCCTGGAGCGAGTCTCGGCCTTGACCGTCGATGCCGAGACCGGGACCCGCGGCTACCTCGCCACCGGCCAACGCGAGTTCCTCGAGCCCTACAACCGCGCCGTCCGCGACCTCCCGGGCGCACGGGTCGTCCTCGCCGAGCTGACGTCGGACGACGACGGGCAGGGAGAGCGGCTGCGCCGGCTGGACGGCGCGCTGGCCACCGAGCTAGCGACCCTGCGCACGCTGCAGCGCAGCCCGACCGCCTCCCCGCAGCGAACCCAGGCACTGCTCGCGAGCAAGACGACGATGGACGCGCTGCGGGCGGTGCTCTCCGACATCGCGGAGCAGCAGCAGGCCGAGGAGAACGAGAAGGCAGCCGCCGCCGCACGGCTCCGGAGCCTGGTCACCGCGATCACGGTGGCGGCGGGTGGGCTGGGGTTGATCGGCGGACTCGTCGCGATGTCCGCGTTGTCCGCCGGACTCACCCGCCGCGTGGCGCTGGTCCAGGACAACGCCCGCCGGCTGGCCGACTCCAGACCACTGCTCGCGATGCCTGCCGACGAGGACGAGCTCGGCGAGCTCGGGAACACGATGTCGAGGACGGCGGAGCTGATCGCGGACAAGCAGGCGATGCTCGACCTCACCCTCCGCACCGGCGGCCTGATCCTGTTCGAGCTGCACCCCGACGGTCACCTCCGGTTCCGTGGCGACCCGCACCTGCTCGGCGAGCTCGGCCTGCGCACCGACCGGCCGGTGGAGCTCGCGCCGCTGCGCAGGCGCCTCGGCCTCGAGGATGCGGGTGCCGCGCGCCGCGCCCAGATCGACGAGACCGGTGTGTCCCGGATCGACCTGACCGTGCCCACCGTCGGTGGTGAGCAACGGCGCCTGGAGGTCCGCTGGCGCGAAGTGTCCGGCGACAACCGCCGGCCTACCGGCATGGTCGTCGGTATCGCGAGCGACGTCTCGGACCGGTTGCGGGCGCAGCGGGCGTTCGAGGTCGCGAGGGACGCGGCGGAGCGCGCCAACCGGTCGAAGGACGAGTTCCTCTCCCGGATGAGCCATGAGCTGCGGACGCCGCTGAACGCGGTGCTCGGGTTCGCCCAGCTGCTCGCGATTGACGGGCTTGACGAGGAGCAGCGCGACAGCGTGGACCACATCCTGCACGGTGGCCGGCACCTGCTGGCGCTGGTCAACGAGGTGCTCGACCTCGCGAGGGTGGAGTCGGGGTCGTTCGCGCTCTCGATCGAGCCGATCCAGGTGTCGGCGGTGGCCGACGACGCGGTCCAGCTGATGCAACCGATCGCCGACGAGAACGGCATCACGGTGGACGTCCGCACCGGCAGCCGCACCGACCTGTACGTCGCGGCCGACCACCAGCGGCTGAAACAGATTCTGATCAACCTGCTGTCGAACGGGATCAAGTACAACCGCTCCGGCGGGTCCGTGACCATCGGCTGGGACAGCGACGGATCGGGCCAGATCGCGATCGAGGTCCGGGACAGCGGCGCGGGGATCTCGCCACACAAGCTCCACAACCTGTTCACGCCGTTCGAGCGCCTCGGTGCCGAGCAGACGGCTGTCGAAGGCACCGGGCTCGGGCTCTCCCTCTCGCACCGGCTCAGCCAGGCGATGGGCGGCACCCTCACGCTGGCCTCGACCGGCCCCGACGGCAGCACGTTCCTCGCCGCGCTTCCGGCGGCCGAACGCCCGGTGGCGCGCCCCGGGCCGGCGACGGATCCGCTCTGCGTCGCGGAGGAGTCGCTGCCCGACCTGCATGACGTGACCGTGCTGTACGTCGAGGACAACCTCGCGAACCTCAGCCTGGTGGAGGAGCTGCTCCGCCGTGCGGAGGCGCCGGCGCCACTCAGCGCCGTACAGGGCAGCCTGGGGCTCGAGCTCGCCCAGGTGCACCAGCCCGACATCATCCTGCTCGACCGGCACCTGCCCGACATGCGCGGCGAGGACGTCCTCAACCAGCTGCGCAACGACCCGCGGACGGCAGACATCCCGGTCATCGTGATCTCCGCCGACGTGATCTCCGGCCGCAGCGCCGCGTTGCGGGACGCCGGCGCCATCGCGTTCCTGTCCAAGCCGATCGACGTCGAGGCGTTCTGGGGCGCCGTCACCACGGCGGTCGCCGAGAAGAAGAGGGGCAACGCATGACCACGCATCCGCCAGTGCTGCTGGCCGAGGACGACGAGAGCCACGTCCACCTGGTCCGCCGGTTTCTCCTCAAGGGCGGGCTGGTGAACCCGATCCATGCGGTCCGGGACGGAGCCGAGGCGGTGGCGTACCTCAGCGGCGAGGGCCGCTACGGCGACCGCGGCGAGTACCCGCTGCCCGCCGTCGTGATCACCGACCTCAACCTGGCCGGGGTCAGTGGCCTCGAGGTGCTGCGCGCCGTCCGGGACGACGAGGAGCTGAAGGACCTGCCGGTCGTGGTGATGAGCGGTTCGACCGAGGACGCGGACATCGGCGCGGTGCACCAGCTCGGCGCATCGGCGTACCTGGTCAAACCGGTCGCGTTCGAGGCGCTGCTCGACGTCATCCGCCGGCTCGGTATGCCCTGGGCGTTGCAGCGCCCCGAACCGGGGAGGGTGCGGTGAACGACGGGAACCGGCTGGGCGCCGCCGAGGCCGAGCTCGCCGAGCTCCGCCGGCAACTCGCGCACGAGAGCCAGCACGACCTCCTCACCGGCCTGCCGAACCGGTCGCGGTTGCTCGGCCGGTTGACGGAGGACCTGTGGGCGTCCGGTCCCGGCGTGCCCGGGCCGACCGTCCTGGTGATCTCGATCGACAGCTTCCGGGCGGTGAACGACAGTCTCGGCCATCAGGTCGCGGACCAGGTGCTGGTCGACATCAGCCGGCGGCTGCTCGAGCTCGCCGGCCCGGACGACCTGGTGGCCCGGCTGCGCGGCGACGAGTTCGCGGTGCTGCTCCGGGCCGCCGACCGGGAGGGCGCGTTGCGGTTCGGCCACGAGGTCGAGCTGGCGATCCGCCGGCCGAACCATCCCGGGCAGCGCGCGATCTGGCTGTCGGCGAGCATCGGGATCTGCCCGCCGCATCCGGGCGCGACGCCGACGACGTACCTGCGCGACGCCGACACCGCCATGCACGCGGCGAAGTCTCGCGGCGCAGGGCTGGTCGAGGTGTTCCAGCCGGACATGCGCACCACGGTGGTCGACCGGTTCGAGACCGCCTCGGCACTCGCCGACGCACTGGCCACCGGCTCGGGTGCCGCCCGACCAGTTCATCGGTATCGCCGAGGAGAGCGGCCTGATCGCGGAGCTGGGCCGCTGGGTGCTGCAGACCGCGGTCCGCCAGCTGGCCGAGTGGAAAGCGCTGGTCGGCAGGCGTGAGTTCCGCGTGCACGTCAACCTCTCGCCGGTCGAGTTCCGGCACCCGGGCCTGGTCGAGGGCGTCACCGGCATCATCGAGGAGTACGGCGTGGACCCGGCCGCCCTGCTGCTGGAGATCACCGAGACCGGCCTGATGACCAGCGACAGCGAGTCGATCGACCTGCTGTTCAAGCTGCGGGACGCGGGCGTCGGCCTCGGTATCGACGACTTCGGCACCGGCTACTCCTCCATCGGTTACCTCGGCCGTCTTCCGGTCGACACGGTCAAGCTCGACCGGGCGCTGATCTCCGGTATCGGGTCGTCGCCGTACGAGTACGGTCTGGCCCGGGCGATCCTCGAGCTGCTGGACTCCGCCGGCCTGCGAGTCGTTGCCGAAGGCATCGAGACCGAGGCCCAGGTGGCCCACCTGCGGGCGCTGAGCTGCCGGTGGGGCCAGGGATTCCACCTGGCCCGGCCGGCGCTGCCCGAGATGACCACGGCCCTGCTCACGAACGACAGACGGTGACCCAGCCCGCCTGGCAGTACGGCCTCGCCCTCGGCCTCCCCTGCCTCGGCGGCATCATCGGCTCCCGCCTGGTCGGCCCGCTCACCCGCCGGTACGGCGAAAGGCCGGTGCTGCTCACCTCCGGCGTGCTACGCACGGTGTGGATGGGGCTGCTGCCGCTGCTGCTGCCCTGGCGAAGCCGTACGCCGGTCATCGCCGAATGATGCCCTAGGCAACCAGGGCGCGCGTTCGCGCCGAAGCATCGGTACGCCTCGGTCAGCCCTTCTCGCCGCTCTCGGCGGCGACGGCGTCCAGGTCGAGGATGGTGACCTTCCCACGGCCCAGTCTGAGCAGACCCCGTTCGGCGTACTCGCCGAGGACCTTGGTGGTGGTCTCGCGTGAAGTCCCGGTCAGGGCGGCGATCTGCTCGTGCGTCAGAGCGATCTGGACGCCGCGGCTCAGCGGGTGCCTCTGCTGCTCGGCAGCGAGCAGGCACAGCATGCCGGCGATACGTTCCGGCACGCTCTTGAACACCGTGTCGGTCAGGCGACGCTCGAGCTCGGCGACCCGGCGTCCCAGGATCTCCGAGATCCTGGCCGCGATGCGCGGGTCGGACAGCAGGAACCTGTGCACGTCGGCGCGGCTCATCACGCAGACGACGACGTCGTCGAGCGCTTCGGCGAAGTTGTCGTGCATCTGCTGGCCGAGCAACATCATCTCGCCGAAGACGGTGCCGGGGGTGATCAGGGCGGTGGTCAGCGCCCGCCCGTCGGGCGCGACTCGGAAGATTCGCACCCGGCCCTTCTTCAGGATGAAAAGGGTCTCGGTCGGCTGGTGTGGCGAGAACAGCAGATCACCGGCGGCGTACGTCTTCATCGGCGCCGCGGCCGCCAGGGCCTCCATCTCCGCGCTCGACAGGTCGGCGAAGATGTCGACCTCAACCATGCACCAGATGTCGTCGCCGGCTTGCTCCACGTCAGCAATCTCCTCGCGTCGCCCGGGCGCCCACGGTGGTGGGTGTCTGCGTTCCAGGTCGTCGAGCCTCTGCGCCAGACAGTACGCCGCCGGCTCGGTGCCCAGCACGGACATGTGGCCCGCGACGGGGCGGGCCACATCCGCGTCGTGCATCACCGCCGGTGGCCCTAGTCGTGCTGGCTGCGGCGGGTCAGCAGCACGAACACCACGCCCAGCAGGAGACCATAGATCAGGTGGCCGATCAGGCTTTCCCAGGCCATCTTGTTGAACATGAACGTGTCCATGCCCAGCCGTGCCGGCATGATGAGCAGCGCGCCCAGGACCCACCACAGCACGCCGTAGCCCAGTCCGAGCACGCCCGCTGGTACGAGGCCGGAGGCGCGGGCGCCGACCAGCACCGCGAAGACCGCACCGAACCCGGCCGAGATGACCAGGTGAACGAGCCAGCCGACCGCCGTCGACTCGCTGTCGACCAGCATC
>WNGB01003356.1_pt1 | contig 25685 bp, 21 predicted proteins | sample 5400681 | NCBI WGS metagenome assembly WNGB01 (sample SAMN13153367, study PRJNA577476) | soil metagenome | isolation source: 115 cm soil or saprolite under grassland replicate 2 | place: USA:California | collected 2016-06-15
GTAAAGATTACTACGATCGATCTCAACACTCAGTTAGGTCCAGACTCAGGCGTGTTGTCACTCAGCCCCGATGGCAAACGGATTGCGTTTATCGCCTCGACCACGCAGCCGATCAATTCATATACGGAACCGAACCTGTGGGTCCTCGATCTTTTACCGAACGCCAAGCCGCGGAACCTGACCGCCAATCTTGATTTGGACATCGGCGGTTTTTTGATCGCAGACAGCGCGCCGCCTCGCGCACGCGGCCGAGACGCGCCGATCTGGACGCCAGATGGAAAAGGCCTGATCGAAGCTTACGCGAAGGAAGGAAAAGCAAATCTCGCGTTGTTCGACGCAACTGTAGGCGGCGGCAGCTCGCCCGCCGTAGCCTCGGCGAAGGAGGGTGACCCCGGCAAAGCCGGTGCAGTGCAGGATCTCACTTCGGGAAATCAGGGCGTGATGATTTTCCGCGCCACGCCTAACACTTCCAAGTTGATTTACGTCGTTTCGACACCAACGCGCATCAATGATCTTTTTGTCCTCGATCGCACAATGTCGGCCGCGTCGCCCAAGCAACTGACGCACATGAACGACGAGCTGTTCTCCAAACTGAATCTGACCGAGCCGGAAGAGATTTGGTACGACACCTTTGATGGCAAACACATCCAAGCCTGGTTGCAAAAGCCACCCGATTTCGATGCGCATAAGAAATATCCATTGATTCTGAACATTCATGGTGGGCCGCACACGGCTTACGGTTACATCTTCGATCACGAGTTTCAGTGGATGGCAGCCAAAGGCTACGTGGTGCTTTACCCAAATCCACGCGGGAGCACTAGCTATGGCGAGGAATTCGGCAACATCATTCAGTATCATTATCCCGGGGACGATTACAAAGATCTGATGGCCGGCGTGGATGAAGCGATCAAACGCGGTTACATCGACCACAAAAAGCTCGGCGTGACCGGCGGAAGTGGCGGCGGTTTACTGACGAATTGGGTGGTGGGCCAAACGAGCCGCTTTGCGGCAGCCGTGGCGCAGCGTGACATCGCCAGTTGGGAAGATTGGTGGTATTCGGGGGACTTTACACTCTTCCAACCGAACTGGTTCAAAGCGCCGCCATTCGAAGATTCGGACGAGTATCGGACTCGGTCGCCGATCAGTTATATAAACACGGTGAAGACTCCGATGATGTTTATTCTCGGCGAAACCGATTATCGGACGCCACCCGGCGCCGGCGGCGAGCAAATGTTCCGCGCTCTGAAATTCCGCAAGATTCCCACGGTAATGGTGCGTTTCCCCAATGAATCGCACGAGCTTTCACGTTCGGGGCAGCCATGGCATCGCGTTGAGCGCTTACAGCATATCGTCGGCTGGTTTGATCATTGGCTGATGGGCGTCCCGAAACGCGAATATGAGGTGGCTCCGCACGAAGAAGTGCCGATAAAGCGGGCTGCGATCTACGGGAATTGAGTACTTCTAATACAGCAGCCGAGCAGCTGACGAGGGTTGCTCGATTTCGTTAACCTCACGGACAGGCGACTACTCTCCGTATACTTGCCAAATCGCTTCTTGCGCCAGCGACTCTGAGGCGGATCGAGTGCGACTGACCATCTTTGATTTGCGGCGGCGTTGGCAAACGAAACGCGTGCCGCCCATTTCCGTAACCTGCGTCCAAGAGGTCCTGCCGGAACCGATCCGCCGAGATATTCGTCAGAAAGTGATCGCCATCCCAGAGTTCAACTAAAACCGGCGCCTTTGGCTTGTACTTATCCCAGACCCAGCCAGAAATCGCGTTGCAATTAACCCCCTGGATTTCAGCTAAATAATGCTGCGGCGGCGGGGCACCGATGCGCCCGGAAAAAATGAGGAGACCAAAGCAAACCAAATGGAACGTTATGAAAATAGCTAAGGCGTTTGAAAGCAGGCCGTCGCGCCAATAACGGTGGGCCTTATTCCAACTGGAAAAGATGTGGAACCCTGAGAGCAACGTCCCCTGATAAAACCCGTAAAGGATATAGTGCGGCTCGATCCCATGCCACAAACCCATTAATCCGAATGCAAGAAAATATCCAAGAATCGCAGCTGTATCCATGCTTCGAAACCATTTGCCGCGCGCGGCGGCAAGGAGGAAACGCATGTAAACGTGATCGCGAAACCAGAACGAAAGTGTGATGTGCCAGCGGTTCCAAAAATCACGGATGTTTCTGGCCAGAAACGGCCGGTCGAAATTTTCGGGAGTGTGAATACCAAAGAGGTAACTCAGGCTAATGGCAAAGGCGCTGTACCCTGCAAAATCGAAGAACAAATAGAAACTGTAAGCATACATATAACTGAGCAGCGCACCGAAGCTCCCGCTGCGCGCCGCCGGCTCCAGCCAGTGTTGTTTGATCAGCGCCGCGATTATGAATTTGTAAAATAATCCGCGAAAAAAACGGTGCATCGCGCCGTCGAGATCGCTGAGGAACTCAGCGCGTGTTCGTTTTCTTTTCCAGTCGGGTAGAAAACGCCGATATCGATCGATCGGGCCGGCAGAAATAGTTGGAAAGAAAAATAAGAACATCAACAGATCGAGCGTCTCCGGTACAGCGATCACCCGGTCTCGCAGGCAAAACACGATATCGAGCGCTCGAAACGTAACGTAGGAGATCCCCAGAAAACCAACCTGACTTTTGGGCGATACGAGCGGAACCAATTTCGCTGCTAACAACGGAAGCAAGCTCATCACAAGTGCGCCGTAGAACAGCCAGCCTGCGCGTGCACCAGCAGCAGCAAATGCGCGCACCGTCACCCACTGCCAGGCGGCAAAGCCAAGGACGATCCAGATCTCGCGCACTGGAAAATGGGATCGGACAAGAAGCAATTCGTGATACTGCACGAGAAGCATCGCCACAGTCACCAGCAGCGCCCAACGCCAACCTGCGCGCCCGAGCAGACCGAGAATCAGAGTCGGAACGGCTACGTAAAGTAGCAGTATGAAGTATGTGAAATCCGCGTAGGGAATCACAGCGACTTGGCCAAACTGGCTCGGTCGACCTTGCCGTTGGCGGTCATGGGAAACGCATCGAGAAACACAAATTTGCGGGGCAACATGTACGCTGGCAGCCGCTCACCGAGTTGGGTCCGCAGCCTGTGCGCCAGGTTGAAGTCTGACATCTCGTGTCGCTCGGCCAGTAGCACGAAAGCGGCAAGCGATTGAGCGGCGCCCTTTTTGGTTACCGGAAGTACGACAGCGTCCCGCACGGTCGGCAGCGCGCGGAGATTCGCTTCGACGTCGCCAAGTTCGATGCGGTATCCGGTGACCTTGATCTGTTCATCCATGCGGCCTTCGAAAAAAAGTACATCGTCACGGAAGCGACCAAAGTCACCCGTGCGATACGCGCGGTGGCCAGCATGTTGAAAAAAAGCGTTGGCCGTCAGATCCGGCCGAGCGAGATAACCCGGGCTTACATTGGGTCCTGTGATAATGATTTCACCGCGTTGATTTGCCGCTAGCGCCTCACGGTTTCCATTTACAATGAAGATTTCGCTGCCCGGCATCGGGCGTCCGACTGGCAGAGGCGAATATCGCTCCAAAATTCCAGCATCAATGCGTATTGACGTGGTGGCGACCGTCGCCTCGGTCGGTCCATATGTGTTCCAAACTTCAGCTCGCGGAAATCGCTTCAACAGCTGCGCCGCGGTTTGCGGTGCGAGTGTTTCGCCGCAAAAAAGAAAACGACGCACGCGCGGCAGCATCGCCTCTGAAAATCTTTCTTCGACAAGGCACATCTGTGCAAAAGAGGGCGTTGAAACCCACGTCGTCACACCGGAGCTTGCGAGCGCGCGATAGAGTTTCTTTGGATTTTCGAGCAAATGGCGGCTGATGCTGAAGAGGCTGCCTGCCGTTGCAAGGCAGCAGTATAAATCCATTACCGACAGATCAAACGAGAATGGCGCCTGATTCAAAAACACTTCACCGAGCTCGGTGAAGTGTTGCTCCGCGAGCATCCATGCGATGAAATGCTCGAGGCAAGCGAGTGTAATTATGACGCCCTTGGGCTCACCAGTGCTGCCGCTGGTGAACAGGATGTAAAACGGTTCGTCGCCCCGCACGGCTGCGCCGGGACTACACACCTGCAACGCGGAAAATTCCAAAATGTCTTTCGGGGTAAGCACCAGCGCTGCGCGCGAGGTTGCCAGGATTTTGTCGATGCGCTGCTGCGGCAACGCCGTATCAAGCGGCACGTAAGGTCGGCCCGATTTAACTGAGCCGAGAAATGCGACTAACATTTCGGGCTCGCGATGGCCGAGCACCGCGATTGGCCTGCGATCGTCGTCGAACCGCTGTGTCAGATAACAAGCAAGCGCATTTGACCGGCTGCGCAGCTCCCAGTACGTCAACGTTCTACCGTCGCTGATGTGCGCAATCGCTTCCGGAGCCACTACGGCCCAGTGATCGATTCGCTCGATCAGATTCATTTAGAAACCCTGATAAACAAACGGCGTCGTCGAGAAATCGCCGCGGCCATACATCGCAATTAACGCCAGGATAACTGCCAGATAATAAACGATGAGCAGTACGCGATGCAGCGTCGGATGTTCCTCGAGCCAGCTCACATGCTCATTCGATGCCGGAGATCAGCAATTATCTTTCGCGGCGTTTGCCAACTCTCGCGTTCAAATTCCGCCGGAGAAACTTTGATGCCGAATTCCTCCTCGACCATCAAGATGAGCTGAACGGTTCTCATCGAGTCGAGAACCTGACACTCGTAAAGCGGCAGATCGAGATTAGCGAACACCTCATCTGTTTCAGCCACCGAAGCGAGCAGCTGCAAGACTTTGTCCGAGAAATCTGCAGCTATCATGGCCGAGGCGCAGCGTTGTCGTACTGCCGGTTGAATGAATAAAAGATTATCATTTGTCAGCCTTGTGGCGGTCGTCCGTGAAAGAAATTATCAAGGGCGCGATTGTAATACACCCAGCCTTTCGCAGTGAGGTGACTTTGATGACGAATCAAGAAAGCCGAATCCTCGTCGTGATCTTCAAATTCAACTACGGTAAAGTGGTATCGCTGCACGAGTGCGCGAAGTTTTGCGTAATAATCATCGCGAGCCGAGCGCGAAACCCCTGCGTGATCGTAAAACTCGCCGGCTATTGGCATGCTGAGAATCAGTGGCCGCGCGTGAACTGCTGCTAGTGCGCGCAATAGCAATTCCAAATCGATCCAGCCCGGAGATTGGTTCATACCGGTGCGAAATGCCACGTCGCGAGCACCAGGCGTTATCTGCACGTTCAGGCCTGACGGTTTTGAGGCCCAAGCGGTGATTTTGGTTGCTTCTGCTCTTGTAATGAGCTTTGGCCAATCAGGAATCTTTGGGTGGCGCCCTGAAGCACGCTTGAGGTCATGTCGAATGTGATTGAGCGCTGCTAAATGATCCTGCAACTCCAGTAGAGCAGTCTCCGCTTTTCCGAGTGGCCAGAGCGCGCAGAAAATGGCGCGATCGAGCCAGTGCCCAGAAGCCAGGCGCGTCAAAGCGAATTCGAGCAGGGGGCTTTTTTTAAGTGTGCTCGGGCATTCGAGCATGCGTGCAGCGATACTGCGCTTGAGGCCGAAATCGAGAGCAGTCCCAAACACCATTTCAGTTGCTGCCATCGGCGAAAAGTTTCCCTTGTAGCCGGTCCACGAGGGATTAGGCCTCAAGAACCAGCCCGGCGAAAGGGAGATGGCAAGCTTCTTGCCGCGTAAGTCTGATCCAAGGGCGCCTACTTTTTGCAGCATGATGAGTGTGTTCGCGCCTCCGCCGCCAACGGGGGAAAGTTGGAAACCCGTCGGCGCAGTGCGAAAAAAAATGTTCCCTTTCTCCGGAACGGCAGGGACTAATAATTCTGAGCTGCCATAAATCGGCAATACGTCGGCCGCACGCGCGGCGGCACGCTGAAACGCCAGTCCCTGATTTTTAAGGAGAAACAGATCGGGAGCGGTCGAGGGAATAGTGGAGTGTTCGAGATGAATGACAACCATCTGCCCGCCGAACAAAACGGCCGCCGCCATGCCAAGCGCGATCAGGCCTGCAAATAAATGGGGCATCTCTTTGTTGGCCTGCACGCGCACCATAATGCGGCGAAGTTATTGCCGGGACTCAAGGCCGCAATGTGAATTTCATGTAGGATGTCGCCCTACATGCTTGTGAGACGGCTGGGTTGGCGGATTTGAAGACTCACATTGGAGTTAACGCACTTATGTCGTTTAATATTGGTCAACCATCGGATTTCTGAACAATGGCTTCTTCGTCGCTGTGGCAGCGTTTCCAACGATATCTCTTGTGCTACCGCGATCTTGATTTTTCTCTCGACATCAGCCGGATGAAATTTTCGGAGGATTTTTTCGAGAAAATGCAGCCGAAAATCGAGAAAGCGTTCACGGCGATGCGGGAGTTGGAAGCGGGCGCAATCGCCAATCCCACCGAAAACCGCATGGTGGGTCATTATTGGCTCCGCAACCCTTTGCTTGCGCCGACTCCGGAGCTTCGCGCAGAAATTCAAGACACAATCAAGCGCATCAAAAGATTCGCTGAGGATGTTCATGCCGGAAAAATCGCTGCTGAAAATGGAGAACGATTCAAGCACGTGCTGCTGATCGGAATCGGCGGCTCGGCGCTTGGCCCGCAACTGGTGGCAGACGCGCTTGAGTCGGCACGTGATCTAATGGACATCTTTTTCTTCGATAATACGGATCCTGACGGATTCGACCGTATCTTCGAGAGGCTGGACGATCTCCTCCCCCAAACGCTTGTCGTTGTGGTTTCCAAATCCGGCGGAACAAAGGAGACACGAAATGGGATGCTCGAGGCGGAAGTACGATTCAAAGAAAAAGGACTACAGTTCAACAAGCACGCTGTGGCCGTCACCGGTGTTGGAAGCGATCTCGATCAATATGCCGAGAAGAACCGGTGGCTAGCTCGATTTCCGATGTACGATTGGATTGGCGGGCGTACGTCGGTGATGAGCGCGGTTGGGCTTCTGCCGATGGCGCTGGAAGGCTTCGATATCGATAGTTTTCTGGCTGGCGCGGCGGCGATGGACGAGCGGACCCGCACGCCTGATGCGGCCGAAAATGCGGCGATGCTTCTCGCGCTGATGTGGTACTACGCCGGCAATGGCAAAGGCGACAAAGATATGGTCATCATTCCATACAAGGACCGGCTGGCGTTGTTTGCCAAATATCTGCAACAGCTGGTCATGGAATCGCTGGGCAAAGAAAAAGATCTCGACGGCGAAATCGTGCATCAAGGTATCGCGGTTTACGGCAACAAGGGATCGACCGACCAGCACGCATATGTTCAGCAATTACGTGACGGCGTTTTGAATTTTTTCATGACTTTTATCGAAGTGGACAAGGATCGGCGCAACCCTGCGATCGAAGTCGAAGATGGAGTAACAAGCGGTGACTACCTTCACGGGTTTTTGCGCGGGACGCGAAGCGCGCTTTACGACAGTGGACGCGAATCCATCACGATAAGCATTCCTGAGGTGAACGCGTTTGATCTTGGAGCGTTGATCGCGCTGTATGAACGTGCAGTAGGCTTTTACGGCTCGTTAATTAATGTTAACGCCTACGATCAACCCGGTGTCGAGGCTGGAAAAAAGGCGGCGACAAGACTGTTGCAGCTTCAAAAGCAGGTAAAGGCAAGAATGGTTGTCGGTCAGGGGAAGACCGCCGAAGAAATTGCGCGCGCCCTCGACGCAGATCCGGAAGACGTGTTTCATGTGCTGCGACATTTGGCGAGCAATGATCCACACATCATGGTCGCAGCTGGCGAGGAATCGTCGGAAGATCGTTTTTCACTCGACGAAGAGGCGTGATGCGCCCGATCATGCCGGACAAGCCTGCTCAGAATGGAAAGGATTCGCAGAGCGTCCCGTGGAGTGACGTAATCCGTTTTATCGGGCAACTAAATCACGATTTGCGCAATGATTTAAATGCCATCGAATTGCAGTCCGCTTACGTCGATGAGCTGGAGAAGAATGAAGAATTCAAAAACGAAATCAAACGTTTGCGCGAAATGATCTCAGGTCTGGCCTCGACTTTACAACGACTTTCCAGAGCAGTGGACGAGGTTAAGCCTAATCCGATCTCGTACCAGGCCACTGATTTTGTGCAAGATTTGCGCACGAAGATCGAGCACGATTTTCCAAACGAGAGCACTGAAATCTCCTGGGACATTCAGCTCGGCGACGCAACGTTGAATGTTGATCCTCAATTTTTCGAGGAAGCATTCACCGAGCTTTTCACCAACGCCTTGCGGCACGATCGCGGCAAAGGGCCAGTTCTGGCTAAAGCCAAAATCGATAATAACCGGTTCCTCTTCACCCTGCATGAACCAAAGGCTCACTTTGAGTTGCCTACCGAAAATTGGGGCCGCGAACCGCTTCGGAAGATCACCCAGCGCCATTATGGTCTTGGTCTGCATCGCGTCCGCGCTATCGTAGAGGCCCACGGCGGCGAATTGCATGCTCAATATGAACCGAACGTTTCGGCGCTCATTACGACGCTTACGCTTCCCGTATCAGGCGAGGCCTCGGAAGAAACTTGAAACATCAGTCATTTCTCACCGTTTAAGCAACTGGAATCCATTGCTCGTGCGTAATACGAGCAGCGCAATTGATGAAAACTGAAAACCATCATGTCCTGATCATCGATGACGAGCGGCCCGTGCTGATGACACTCGAGGCGTTGCTCAAGAGGCACGGGTACCACGTGGACACCGCTCCTACCGCTGCACAAGGACTCAAGTTGCTGAAGTCAAAATCTCCAACACTCGTGTTACTCGATCTTCGACTGCCGGACGCCGACGGATTAGAGATGCTGGATCGGATCAAGAGCGAGGTACCCAAAGTGCAGGTGATTATCCTCACCGCGCATGACTCATTGCACAATGCCATCGAGTCGATCAAACGCGGCGCCTACCATTTCATCAGCAAGCCGTACGCGCCCGAGGAACTGCTAAGCCTCGTGGAGAAGGCGTTGGAAAAACAGTTCCTCTTGCGAAAAACGGAAGAACTGCGGGAAAAAACAGAGCAACTCGAAAAGCGCCTGGAGATCGCGGAGGCGCGGCCCACGCCCATTTTCAAAAGCAAACCGATGCAGGAGATCGAGGAATTAATCGATGCGATGGCGCCATCGGATGCCAGCGTTCTGATCGTGGGTGAAAGCGGCGTGGGCAAGGAAGTAATCGCTAATACTATTCACGCACGGAGCCGGCGCGCGGGACAATCAATGGTGAAGCTCAATTGTGCGGCGTTCCCCCAAACGATGATTGAGGGAGAGCTTTTCGGTTATCTGAAGGGGGCGTTCACCGGAGCGATGCACGATTTTCCGGGAATGATCGCAGCGGCAAACGACGGCACGCTTTTCCTCGACGAAATATCCGATATGCCGGCAGATTTACAGACGCGCTTTTTGCGCGTGCTTCAGGAGCGCGATTACCGGCCTCTTGGCAGCACACAAACGATGAAAGCAGACTTCCGCGCGATCGCTTCGACCAATCGGCCGATTGCCCAGGCACTGGCGGAAAACCGGCTGCGCTCGGATTTGTACTACCGGCTAAACACTTTCCAGATTGAGGTGCCCCCGCTTCGGAAACGCAAAGAGGACATCCCGCCGCTGATTGCGCAATTCGTCAGACAATTTTCTCAACAACTCGGCAAACCGGAGCCGGATATTTCGCCGGATGCGTTTCAAAAGTTGCTTCATTACTCGTGGCCGGGAAATGTTCGCGAATTGCAAAACGCAATTGAATACGCGGTGGTGCTGGCGCGACAGGGCATGATTGGCATGAAAGAGCTCCCGACGGAAATACAGTTGCCCCCAGCGCTGCAACAGGCCGAGCTTGGCGCATTACCACGCAGCGGCGTACAAACGCTGGATGACGTGGAGCGCAATGCCATTCTCCAAGCGCTTGCAGAATGCAGGGGCAACAAGAAAAAAGCGGCCGAACTTCTCGGTATCCAGCGCCCCACCCTCTACAACAAGATGAAGCGCTACGCGATCGAGCTGTAAGAGAGGGCGCCGGGAAAATTCGATCTGAGAATCTAAACTCGAGCCCGAATTGTTTTGGGATGTTCGTGCCAGACTAGTCGCCGCGATAAACGCACCGCGCGGTGGGCGTTTCGTGCACCACGACCTCGCAGAGGCCGGGACACTGAGATTCTAATTTTTGCCAGAACCATTCGGCCATTTTTTCAATCGTCGGATTCTCCAAGCCTTCGATGTCGTTGAGATACGCGTGATCCAGCATTTTCAGGAGCGGTTTCATCGCGTCGCTGATCCTTGCGTGATCGTAGACCCAGCCCGTCTTTGGATCGACACGGCCTTCTACCGAAACTTCGACTTTAAAACTGTGGCCGTGCACGCGTCGGCATTTGTGGCCTTGCGGAGCATTAGGCAGAGTCTGCGCTGCTTCAAAAGTAAAATCTTTCGTTAGGCGCGCTGTCACAGTCGGGAAAATACCATCGCTTTCCATGCGTTGTCATCCCGAACAAAGTGAGGGACCTCTCATACACCCGGACGATCACGCAAACTACGTTGTGTGATCAATCCCCTCAGCAAGATCCTTCGCTTCGCTCACGATGACCGCTCGAAGAAGCCGCGCGCCGTTTAGACTCCGCGCTGTGTCGGGCTCCAGATGAATTTGTGCATCTGAAGCTGAAAACGCACGTCGAGGTTATCGGCCAAAATCCATTCGACGATTTGGCGAGGGTCGATCCTGCCGAAGATCGGCGAGAACAGCACAGCGTTGCAACGGGAAGACAGACCGTATCGCTGCACCTTGTCGCGCGACCATTCGTAATCTTCGCGCGATCCCATCACGAATTTCACTTCGTCGCGCAGGGTGAGATAGTCGATATTCGCCCAAAGATTCTTTTCGACTTCACCGCTGCCCGGCGTTTTCAGATCCATGATCCGATGGACGCGGGAATCGACTTTCGATATATCGTGCGCGCCGCTGGTCTCGAGCAGGACGGTATAACCCGCATCGCACAACATCGACATCAACGGCAGCACGTTCTTCTGCAATAAAGGCTCGCCTCCCGTAATCTCGACCAGCGAACAACGAAACGACGCTACTGCATCGATGACGTCCTGCAGCGTTTGCTTTTTGCCTTCGTAAAACGCGTACTCCGTATCGCAATAGTTGCAGCGAAGATCGCAGAAGGTCAGGCGCGCAAAGACGCACGGGCAGCCCGCCCAGGTGCTCTCGCCCTGGATCGAGTGATAAATTTCGTTAATCGTCAGCGTCTTTTCCTGCTCTGGCATACAGCTGGAGGATCGAATCATTAATTCGCTAGATCGTTAAGCGTCTTACGCGAACAACCCCAAAGCAAGTTTCGCCGCCAAATGCTGGTTTGCTCCCTTGGGTCGCAAGGACCATAACGGTGGTCAAAATGGGAGCCCCTTTTCTGGGTGATTTTTATGTGATTTTTTTTATTGACGGCTTTTTGGCGGCACTCTACTCTCGCGGCCATGAGTTCCGGTTTGCCTTCGATAATTCCCCGTTTCGCTCCCTTTGTGGCAGGAATTTTCTTTGCGGCCGTTCTTGCTGCACAAGCTCAGGAGTCGATTGAACCCGACGTGTTACCCTCGTTGGCGGAGCCGTCGGCAGAGCCACTGCCCACTTTGGCTCAATCGTCACCCTCCGCCCCGGCGGAGCCATTGCCCTCGTCAGCGGAGTCGTTGCCTTCCTCTGAGCAGGCGTTTCCGTCTACGCCGGAGCCGTTGTCTTCTTCAACAAATTATACTACGGCGCAAACAAACGTTGTTCCGGCCCCAGTACCAGCAGGTCCTTACGGACAGGTGGGCAAGAACGTATTTCCCGGTGGCGAAACGATTTCCTCTAGTGAACCGCGTCGGTTTCACTACGAACTGCGGCTGACAGTGCGGGGTGTGTGGGATGACAACATCTTTATCAGTCATACAGATCGAGTCTCCGATTATTATTTCGCGATTGAACCCCAAATTACCATTGGAGTCGGCGACATCGAGGGACGCAACAGAAGCTATCTCCGGCTGGATTATATGCCCAGCGCTATTCTGTTCGTCGATCATTCGGATGAAGACGCATTTAACCAGCTGATTCACCTCGAAGGTGGATATAGCACCGGCCGTTTGAGGTTGAGCCTCATGGAGGACATCGCGCTACTCGAATCGGCAAACCTCAACAGCCTTATTGATACGACGGGTCTGTGGGCAAACACCGATGCGAGCGCGCCCACGCGCGTCAACATCTTCGACACGCGCTTGCGAGCGCAGTACGACTTGACTGGGAAAGTATATCTGCAGGGCGAGGTTGATTCTTCGATCTTCTTCTATCCCAATCACATTAGTTCCTACACTCTCTCGGGCGGCCTTTACATTTACTACAATTGGCTGCCAAAGGTATCGGTAGGTATTGGTGGCACCGCCGGGTACGATTGGGTGGACGAACCAACTACTGACCAAACTTTCGAGCAGGTGAACCTGCGCCTTAATTATAACGTGACGGCCAAATTTAACCTGTATGCTTCGGGAGGCGTGGAGTTCCGCCAGTTCGAGGGCAACCGGGATACGTACATCTCGCCGGTATTTGAAGTTGGGTTAATTCATCATCCCTTCGACGGCACCACTTTCACGCTGGCGGCCGGGCGCCGGATTTACAATTCCGGGTTCCTTCCGGACCAGGATTTCGCGACGACGTACGTTGTGGGCCGGTTTCAGCAGCGTTTATTTTCGCGGGTTTATTTCGGCTTAGGCGGCGGTTATGAAAACTCGGACTATTTCGCCACTTCACGCAACGTCAGTGCGCCGCGGGATGATGATTACTGGTTTATCGAACCGTCGATTGACGTGCTGATTACGAGGTGGCTGAGCACCGGGGTTTACTACCTGCACCGCCAGGACGTCAGCTCAGTCGATTTCTTCAGTTTCTATGATAATCAGGTGGGCGTTAGGGCTACGCTCAGGTTTTAAACAGGGTTTGAATCGTTTGGGAGCAGGGAGAGGGGGACGGTGGCTGGCGATTGCGATCGCGCTGGCATTGATGCCAGAGTTCCTGTTGGCACAAGTCATGCCCGGAACGGGCGCGTCACGCTCCACAGGATCGGTCGCTACGTCGCCGGGCGCTTCGGCGCCCTTGCCAGCCGCAGCTAGCGCACCGCCCGGTTACATTTTGAGCGCGAACGATTATGTGTCTGTCGAGGTTTTCGGCGAAGACGATCTGCGCACAAGCGGACGATTGAACCCCGAGGGCAACTTGAGCGTGCCATTGCTGGGGTCGATCCATTTGGCGGGGCTGAATCTGACGCAGGCTGCTTCAAAACTCACGGAGTTGTACGGGCGCGATTATCTCGTGAATCCAAGGGTCAACGTCATGCTCCTCAGCTACGCGAAACGGCGTTTTTCAATTTTGGGCCAGGTAAGTCGACCCGGCAGTTTCGAAATGCCCGAAAGCAGTCCGGACGGTATCGATCTGCTGGAGGCGATCGCGATGGCTGGCGGGTACACCCGCATCGCTGCACCGGAACGAATAACGGTGCGGCGGCATAACGCGAGTGGCGATCAGATTTTCAAGGTTAACGCGAAGCGCTTCACGAAGGGAAGCGGCGGAGGTTTTCTCGTCGAGCCGGGCGATACCATCACCGTTGGCGAAAGTATCTTTTAAGTAAAAAAATTTGGCGCCTTCGCTTTCCGAGCGCAGTTCTTGGTGTAAGGTTCCAGCCGATATTTTGCTGTGAGTGATCCTGCCCAATCTCTGATGGGAACGACTGTTCCCAAAAATTCTGAGAAACCTGCCGCACCTCTGACCGGGCAGTACGCCGATGGACTGCACAAATTCGATTTTCGGCGGTTCTGGCATTCTTTCGTCGAACGTATTTGGATCGTAGCGGTTTGCGTTCTGGCCGGTCTTTTTCTGGCGCTGGGATACCTCGCGCGCACACCAAAGCTTTACCAGGGACACACCGTTTTGGAAGTGCAGTTTTCGGAGCCCAGTGTGATCGCCACGGATGATTCTACAACGCGTATGCGGTCCATGTTTCTCGCTAGTCAGGAGGCACTGCGAACGATCGAACAAAACCTGATTAACCAAGCGCTTCTTGCCCGAGTCGTGCGCTCGGAAGGCTTGGCCGAAGACGGTGGGCGCGCCCTTTTGGGTCAAAGTGTCGTGAATGACAAAAGTGCTACTCCGATCCAACGCACCGATCCTTCGCAAACTGGAAAGACTCAGATCGCTAGTGGCGCCACAACATTTACACCGCTCGAAGAAGGATTGGGTCGAGCAATGGTCGGCATGGTGAAGCCGGCGATCCGCCGCGGGACCCGTCTGATCGACTTATACGTAACGCATCGCGATCCAGCGATGGCACAGCGCCTCGTCGAAGCAATCGGTCGGGAGTACATCCGCAATTCGATCGAGCGGCGGGCTTCGCTCAGCGAGGATGCATTGCGTTACTTGCTGGAAGAAGAAGAACGACTTAAGGCGAACCTGCAAAAAAGCGAGGCGGCCGTTGCCGAATACAAGGCGAAGAATCCAGATGCATTGCAGCTTGGCGGTGGCACAGCCGCGACCGGGTCACAGCAGGGTTCCGGGGCTGGCGCTGGCGGGTCTCGGGGCGGCTTGGTGGAGGACAAACTGCAAGAACTAAACAGCAAATTGACTGCAGCCAAGGCGGATCAGATTCGCCTCGAAGGCGAGCTCCAGCAAATCGATCAGGTCGGGGATAACATCGACGCGCTGCTTGCGATTCCAAGTATCTCGGCGGCCACAATGGTGACCGAAGCACGGCGCGAGGTTACAAGGATGGAAGCGGGGATCACCACCTACGCTCTACGATACAAGGACAAGCATCCCAAAATGATCGCGGCCAAGGCTGCAATGGCCGAAGCAAAAGCGAAGCTTCGTCAAGCTGTGCTGGCGCAACCTGCGATTCTGCGTAACGCCATCGAGCAAACCAAGGCCACAGAGGCGAGCCTGCAACAGGCGTTGCAAGACCAGCAGGGCGTCGCGGTCAATCTCAACCGCACAGCGATCGGCTGGCAGGAGTTGGCCCGACAAGCCGAAACGGATCGTGCACTCTACGAGAGCGTACTTCGCCAGATAAAGGACACAAGTTTAACAAAAGACGTGAAGACGAATGCAGTAAGTGTGATTGAGCATTCACCGCTTTCGCTCTCTCCTGTTAGTCCCCGGCCCACGAGAGCGATCGCTCTGGGGCTGCTTGGTGGCCTGGCTGCCGGACTCGCATTCGTTTTTGGCGCCGATGCCCTAGACCGGTCCGTTAAAACCGTGGACCAGGCAGAAATTACCCTTGGATTGCCTGTTTTTGCAGCTGTTCCCGACACCACTGATGAAGGCGCCGTTAACAGACTAAAACGGCGAAGCAAAGCTTTCGGAAGTTCGAACTATCGCGTCGTGGTGGAAACTCCTGAAAGCCCGGCAGCCGAAGCGTTCCGCAATTTACGCGCCGCGCTTTCTCTTTTGGGCCCCGAAGCCGAGCGCAAGGTTTCGCTTTTCACCAGCGCCGTGCCTAACGAAGGAAAAAGCTTCACCAGCGCCAATTATTCGCTTGCCCTGGCTCAGCAGGGTTATCGCGTTCTTCTTATCGACGGCGACCTGCGACGGCCAAACATGCACAAGATTTTCCGTTTCGCGAATCCGCGAAATAATTCAGAGGAAGACAGCACACCGGGAGTGACGGATTGCCTGGTGGGCGAAGCGGACGTAGCGTCGGCCGCGCGCCGGATTCCGGCCGGAGAATTCCGGCTTGTCGACGAGGATATTGAGCTTACGGGGAAAATTCTTACCGCGACGGGAGGTCAGCTCTCCGTGCTCGCAGGTGGGCGGCGCGCGCCCAATCCAGCTGAGATTCTTGCCGGACCTTTCTTCGGCCAATTGGTTGCGGAGGCTGCACAACTTTTTGATCGCGTCGTGATTGATAGCGCACCAATTCTGGCAGTCAGTGACACTCTGCTCATGACTCCACACGTCCAGACGGTGTGCATTGTCATTCGAGCGGCAAAAACACCCCGTCCCGCGGTCCTCCGTGCAATTACCTTGCTGGCTAAGTCAGGAATTCGCCCGGCCGGGCTGGTACTGAATCGACTGCGGCGGAGTCGCGGAGTTGGCTATTACTATTACTACGCTTCGCACGGCTACGGCAAAGAGGAAGGAGCGTATTCTCGCAGTTACACTCGCAGCGACGACGCCCGATCCGAGTCCGACCACGAGGGCAACGGAGCGTAGCTAAGTGGCGATGGGTCAATTTCAGTTGTATCTCAGAGTTTCGGCTTCTGACGGTTGAACGCTCAACGTGGCTGCTGACTAGTCTGGTGCCAGAGCGGGCTTCCCCAGCAAAGACCGAGATAAGTCGCCACATATAGCTGGATCGATTCGATCTGAAGTGGGAAATCGACCAGCGAATGTGCCGCAACTCCTATAAGGGCGATGATAGCCAAGGGCTGTAGCACGCGTCTTCGCGGCATCCAGTGTAGCCTGGCATACTTCTTGTAACTGCGAATCCCGACTATTATTCCTCCGAAGAAGACTAGCGCCCAGAGAATGCTTCCCAGCCACCCCCACTCGAGCAGAGTCTGTAAATAGTCTTGATGTAAAAATCTCCAGGTTCCCTCAACCTGGTTGGCCGGTCTGATGTTGTAGACTGGAAATACAACACGAAAGCTTCCTGGCCCAAACCCGAAGAATCCGGCATCCGGTACGGCGGCCACTCCAACGCGGCAAGCTTTCCAGCGCGCATCATTAGGAATCTCGCCGCTGAGCGACTGCCAGCGGTTAAGCGGTTGTTCCAGATGAGTCGCCCGCGCCACCGCGATCAGTGCCAAAAGAATGGCAAGAGCGCCCGCGAACGCGACGCTTTTCTGTGCGCCCGACAGGTTTCGAAGAAGCGTGCGTCCGAATTGCGCACAGATCGCAACGAGCAATATGACCGCGACTACCAGAGCCATGCGCGAGGTGTTCGCCAGGACTCCGGCAATGGTTACGATAAAAAGCGTTATAGATATTGCGCGCATGCCTGGATGAGATCGGCTCGTAAACGCCCGGATCACAAGACCGGCACTTAACGGCCAGACCAGGTTCAAAAATGCCCCGGCGTTGCCGTGATAATAGTAAGTGGAAAAAAAAGTGCTGACCCAAAGCTCCGGCGGTGGGGGCGGTTGCCAGAAGATCATGTGCGCACCAGTCGCTTTCTGGAGCAAACCGAGGAATGCTATCGAACCGCCGACCAGACCAATCACATACCACAATCGTAGCAACCACCGGTTGCTCTGAGAAAGATCCGAGGCGAACAAGATAGTCCCGAGCAGCAACGCGCCTCGGATTATCCACGCCGAGCTGATCGCGTAGTCAACGGACCCTGGCAACGGCGGCGCAATGTTGCGTAGCGGCACGAAAACAAAAAAATCCGAGTCGTAGATCGACTTCGCGTTTAAGGCCATCCACCCGCCAACACATATCAAAGCTCCTGCTAAAAATAACAGAAAGGGCGGAAATCGCGGCGCTCGCCGGCTGATCAGCAGTTCCACGGTCCAAAGAACAAGCGCAGCCAGCAAGATCCAGTTAGTTACTTGAATACTTGCCGATGTTGTGGCGCCGTATGCCCACGGAGCATAAACAAGCGCGGCAAAAAAAACCCACCGAGATGCAGCGCGGAAAAAATAGGCGGTCACGTGTCAGATGTCACGAGACAGAAGGCTATTGTGCCAGCCGCTTACGTCATCGTCCTTTGCCAAAGAGCATCGTGTATAGCGTTTTCAGCACGATCATGGCATCCAGCTTCAGTGAGTAGTGCCGGATGTAATAAAGGTCGTATTTCAGCTTCTCCACCGCGTCCTCGTCGCTCTCGCCGTAAGGATAATTCACTTGCGCCCAGCCCGTGATACCAGGCTTCACCAAGTGCCGAAAATGATAAAACGGAATCGTCTGCTCGTATCGTTCGGCACACTTGCTCCACTCTGGGCGTGGACCAATCAGGCTGATGTCTCCTTTGAGCGCATTCCAGAGTTGCGGCAGCTCATCGAGCCGAAGTTTCCGCAGCCAACGCCCCACAGACGTCACACGACGATCGTCTTTTCGCGTGTAAATGTCTTCGTCCGCATCATCAGAGCGCCTGTGCATCGTTCGGAATTTGAAGAGAATGAAGCGTCGCCCGTCGCGGCCGACTCGTTCCTGCCGGTAGAAAATCGGACTGCCGTCCTCTATCCATATAAGCAGAGGAGTCAGCACGAAGAGCGGAGCGGAAATGATTAGCGCTATCGCCGACGCGACCACGTCGAAGAGCCGCTTGAGGTAATGGTAGGGAGAAGTGCAAGCCAGCTGAAACCCACTCTGGAGCGGCCAAAACGGGTCGATGATGCCCAGCGGCAGATAACGCCATTGAGTTTCGTAGAACGATTCCAGAGTGTAAACGCGAGTTTCCTGAAACTGTGCGTGTACTAGGCGCTCCAGCAATTCCGTGCCGAGCGAGCTCGCTTTCTCAGCGAGAATGATGCCGCTATAACGTTCGCCGAGATTAGTCAATTTGGCCGCGAGGTTTCCCTGCACAATCGGCGATCCTTGACCGGCAATTGGCTGACCCACCCGCTGGTCGTTCACATCCACAAACTCCAACTGCTGTCCGTTCGGCGAGTTCCTGTACGCCTCGTAAAAACGAGCCGCCGTCGTACCGCTACCAATGACGAGAAACGAGCGAGTCGCGCTGCTGGCAACAACATATTGCCGAATCCACCGGCGATAAGCCAGCGATATCGGCAGGAAAATTGCGAAACTCAAAAGAAGAACGCCACGGCTCGGCTTCATCGTCTGATCGAACGTCGCTGCAGAATAAATCAGCATCGCACTAACGACGGCCGCAGCTATGAGCGCGAGGATGTGTTCGGCCGCATAACCGAGGGTGAGCTTCTCGACAGTGCGATCGTAGCCACCAACAAAATAAAGCGCAGTCACAATCACGCCCAGTTGAATCAGATTGATGATGAAGAACTGAAACGGCGTGGCATAAAACGCGTCGTACCGAAACCAACCTGCCACTCGGTAGATAGCGAGCCAGCTTACTACATCGAGAAAAAGATAGAGCACCGCAGACGACCATTCATGAGTGAGAAAATGCGACCACAGGGCAGTGGGCTTGCGACGGACGACCGCGCGGCCGGACTTGCCGATATGTATTCGCGACTCCTCTTTGAACGCGAGGATTTCCTGCGAGATCGCCTGCGATTCTTCGCGGTTCGCCATGAAGCCGGCAATTATAGGCTTAAACACGCAAAGTAAAAGAATACTTTGCTCTGAGTTGTGCGGTTAGAACATGAATCTGTTTCTGGTGTCCCTCTATACCGCGATCATCGATCGCTGCTACGCCTTGACGCTCCAAGCGCCGTCCATAACCTGAGATTGATTTGGCAACGCGTTGAGCCGCCTTCGCATCGCTACGGCGGGCCGAGGGACAACCATCTTGGCGTTCGCTGAGCGCATATATTTGTAGCGTGAACATTCTAGCGGCTTTTTATCGTTCATCAGTTGGAAAAAAAATGATCGTCGCGATCACCGGCATCATTTTGATCCTATTTGTGATCGGACATCTGCTAGGGAATTTGCAAATTTTTATTGGCCCGGATTGGATCAATGGCTACTCCCAACATCTGCGCGACCTCGGCCCGTTGCTCTGGGCGGTTCGTCTGTTCCTGCTGGCTGCCGTCATTATTCACGTCTACGTGACCATTCAATTGGCAATCGAAAACCGCCGAGCCCGGCCGAAGCCTTACAGCGACAGGCAATACGTGAAGGCGACGTTCGCTTCACGCCACATGGTCATGAGCGGCTTGATCGTCCTCGCGTTTATCGTTTATCACCTCGCGCATTTCACCTTTCGAAAAACCGATCCGCGTTTTGCGCTGCTTAAGCCTGATCCTCTCGGCCATTACGACGTCTATTCAATGATGGTTTATGGGTTCCAAAATTATTTTGTATCTGGCTTTTACGTTCTCGGTCTGTTTTTGCTAACGCTTCATTTGAGCCATGGCTCATCGAGCTTTTTTCAATCACTCGGATTGAACGACAAGAAGTTGACACCGCGCCTGTCCCTTGGTGGCCGAATTTTTGCCTGGCTTCTCTTCGCTGGCTATACCTCCATTCCCGTCGCCATTCTGCTTGGACTGATAAAGCCGGCGCAACAGTTATGATCGGCACACTAGATTCGAAAATCCCGCCGGGACCGCTCGCTCAAAAATGGCGCAGTCATCGAGATCATTCGCGCTTGGTGAATCCAAACAACCGGCGAAAATTCGAGATCGTAGTGGTTGGCAGCGGTCTGGCCGGCGGATCGGCCGCGGCCACTTTGGGCGAGCTTGGCTATCGGGTGAAATGCTTTTGTTTTCAGGATTCGGCGCGCCGTGCGCACTCAATTGCAGCCCAGGGCGGAATCAATGCGGCGAAAAATTATCAGAATGATGGCGACAGCATTTATCGGTTGTTCCATGACACGATAAAGGGCGGCGACTTTCGTTCCCGCGAGGCGAACGTTTATCGACTCGCCGAGATCGCCAACAACATCATTGACCAATGCGTCGCACAGGGTGTGCCGTTCGCCCGTGAATATGGAGGGCTGCTCGCCAACCGCTCCTTTGGCGGCGCACAGGTGTCCCGGACCTTTTACGCGCGTGGACAAACCGGTCAGCAGCTCCTGCTGGGCTGCTATCAGGCGCTCTGCCGCCAAATTGCCGCGGGTACCGTGCGGATGTTCCCACAGACGGAAATGCTGGATCTGGTGATCGTTGAAGGACAAGCCAAGGGCATCATTACGCGCAGCCTGCGTTCAGGAAAAATCGATAGATACCCGGCCGATGCCGTCGTGCTCGCCACTGGCGGATATGGGAATGTGTTTTATCTCTCCACCAATGCGCGCGGCTGCAATGTCACAGCGACCTATCGTGCTTACAAAAGGGGCGCGCTATTTGCCAATCCGTCGTTTACCCAAATTCACCCGACATGCATCCCGGTTACTGGCGAACATCAATCGAAGCTCACGTTGATGTCTGAGTCGTTGCGGAACGATGGACGTGTTTGGGTTCCGAAACGGAAAGAAGACCGGAACAAGTCGCCCGGTGAAATTCCAGAGCAAGATCGCGATTATTATCTCGAGCGAAAATATCCCAGCTACGGCAACCTTGCGCCGCGGGATATCTCATCACGCGCGGCAAAGGAAGTTTGCGATGAGGGCCGCGGCGTCGGTCCCGGCGGGCGCGGCGTCTACCTCGATTTTGCCGACGCGATCAAGCGCCTTGGCGAAAATACGATCCGCGAACGCTATGGAAATTTGTTTGAAGTTTATGAAAAGATCACCGGCGAAAACGCCTACAAAGTGCCGATGCGAATCTACCCCGCAGTCCACTACACGATGGGTGGCCTCTGGGTCGATTACGATCTGATGAGCAACGTGCCCGGTCTGTTTGTAATCGGGGAAGCAAATTTTTCCGATCACGGCGCAAACCGGCTCGGAGCCAGTGCGCTTATGCAAGGCTTGGCTGACGGTTATTTTGTTTTGCCAAACACGCTGCCAAATTATCTCGCCGGCCAGATGGGAAAACGGCCGTCACCGGATTCTCCAGAGTTTCGAGAGGCAGAGGAAGATGTGCGCGTGAGGATCGAGAAACTCCTCAAAGTCAACGGCAGGCGTTCGCTCGACTCTTTCCATCGAGAGCTTGGACTTCTTCTCTGGGAAAAATGCGGGATGTCGCGTCACGAGAAAGGATTGCGCGAAGCGCTCGAAAAGATTCCCGAACTGAGAGAACAATTCTGGCGCGACGTACGCGTTCCTGGCAGCGAAGAAGATTTTAACCAATCCCTCGAACGTGCCGGACGCGTCGCCGATTTCCTGGAATTCGCCGAGCTGATGTGCTTGGACGCGCTTGAGCGCGACGAATCTGCCGGAGCGCATTTTCGCGAGGAACACCAAACACCCGATGGTGAGGCACTCCGCGACGACGAAAACCACGCAGCAGTGTTCGCGTGGGAATTTCAAGGTAACGGGCAATTACCAAAACTGCACCGCGAACCGCTCCATTTCGAGACCGTGCATTTAGCGCAGAGGAGCTATAAGTGAACTATTCTTCTGGTAGGGCGCGACGGCTGCGCGCGCCGACGAATTTGGCGGATGGCTAGGCGATCCGTCCTTACCGCGCTCAACTATGAACTTTCGGTTGAAAATCTGGCGCCAGCCGAATGCGAATACTCCGGGCAAACTGACGGATTACGAAGTGCGCGACATTTCACCAAACACCTCATTTCTCGAAATGCTCGATATCCTGAACGAAAGGTTACTCGAGCGCGGCGAGGAGCCGATCGCGTTCGATTCCGATTGCCGCGAAGGAATCTGCGGAACGTGCGCTCTCACCGTCAATGGCGAAGCTCACGGTCCGGATCACCCCGGCGCGGTATGCGAGCTTTACATGCGAAAATTTAGTGACGGCGCTACGATCATAATCGAACCATTCCGCGTAGGCGCGTTCCCGATCGTCAAAGATTTAGTGATTGATCGAAGCGCGCTGGATCGAATCGTCCAAGCCGGCGGTTTCATCAGCGCCCGCGCCGGTTCTGCCCCGGAAGCAAATTCGATTCTGATTCCCAAACACGACGCTGACCTGGCCATGGAAGCGGCGGCTTGCATCGGCTGCGGCGCGTGCGCGGCAGCCTGCCCAAATGGATCGGCGATGCTTTTCACCGCGGCGAAAGTCTCGCACTTATCTTTTTTGCCGCAGGGCCATCCGGAACGGGAGAGTCGTGTTCTGAAAATGGTGCGCGTGATGGATGCGGAAGGATTCGGTAATTGCACCAATACTTACGAATGCGAAGCGGTTTGTCCCGCCGAGATCAGCGCCAGTTTCATTGCGAAACTCAATCGCGAATACGCGAGAGCAGCGCTGCAGCGCGGCGCTGGCGAATGATCACAAAGGAAAGATCTGTGGGAAGAGCCGTTGGATTCCCACGGGATGACGTCGTCGTGCCTACAGCGTATGTGTCACACACGTCCAAAGCTCCGGATCGAGCTCCGACCTTGCCCGCTTCGCCAGAGCATCGGCATCTTTGGTAGGACGCGTTACAGCAAAAACGGTCGAGCCGGAACCGGACATTAGCGCCGCGCCCACTTCCGGCTGCTTGAGCAACCACATCTTGGAATGCGCGAGAAAAACAAATTTTTCGAAAACCGGGCGCTCGAGGTCGTTCACAAAAGTCTGCTCCGTGAATTCTTGAGCTGCGTAAGAGACTCCTGGAATTTCGAGCGAGTCGCGCCAGTGCGAATATGCCGATGCTGTGGATACGCCAAATCCCGGCTTCAAGAGGAGGACCGAGAGGTTGTCTTTTAACTGTAGAGGCGTGACCAGTTCGCCTCGTCCCTTGCAGAGCGCTGCAGACTGAAAAATAAAAAATGGAACGTCCGATCCGATTGGTTCCGCCATTTCCACCAGCGTTTCGCGCGGCAATTTCGTCTCAAACAGTTCGTTGAGTGCCAGCAGAGTGGAAGCGGCGTCACTGCTTCCCCCACCCAGCCCCGCTCCGTGAGGAATCCTTTTGTTGAGCTCGATCGACACCGCCGGCTTTAACTTTGTCGCAGTAAAGAAAGCTTTCGCTACGCGCACAATCAGATTGTCGTCGCCTGCCGGCACTGACGGATCATCACAGCTGAATCGGATGCCATTGCTGCTATCGCTCGTGCCGATTTCGAGCTGGTCGCACAGCGTAATCGGCGCGATCAGCGTTTCGATCTCGTGGAAGCCGTCGCTCCGCCGACCGAAAATTTTCAGCGAAAGATTGATTTTCGCGGGGGCGAGGACTTGCATCATTCGCAATTTGTTCTGTCATTCCGAGCGAAGTCGAGGAATCTCTTGCTGTCAGAGAATGATATTGAGAGATATCTCGACTTTACATGACAAATTGGTGCACGAAATGACAACTAACGCGGACAAAATCATCGTCGCACTCGATGTGCCGACAAAACGGCAAGCGCTCAATCTCGTCGAGCAATTGCGCGATCCGATTTCGTTTTTCAAAGTCGGCCTGCAACTTTACACGGCTGAAGGTCCAGAAATTGTGCGTCGCGTATTGGCCACCGGCGCAAAAGTGTGGCTCGATCTCAAGCTCTACGATATTCCAAACACGGTTGCGAGAGCAGTCGAATCCGCGAGTCATATTGGTGTGCATATGCTCACCATTCACTTGAGTGGTGGGAGCGAAATGATCCGCGCCGCGACTGCAGCTCGTGCGAATAACATGATGATTCTTGGCGTCACTGTCTTAACAAGCGCGACTGAAAAAACGCTACGCGAAATTGGCATCGCCGACAAAGTTGACAATCAGGTTCTGCGTTTGGCCAATTTGGGTGTCGGCGCAGGAATCGATGGCGTTGTCGCTAGCCCGCACGAAGTCAAAATGTTGCGTGCGGAATTCGGCGACAAGATCAAAATCGCCGTCCAGGGAATTCGGCCAACTTGGGCGGCACCGGACGACCAAAAACGATTCATGACGCCGCGTCAGGCAATTCAAGCAAGCGCGGACTATATTGGGATTGGCCGGCCAATTATTTCGCACCCAAATCCGCATGAAGCTGTCACTAAAATCCTTGAGGAATTGGTTTGATACCTGTCGTTCCGAGGGGAGTTGAGGAATCGCTGAACATTTCTGGAGCAGCTAGAGATGTCTCAACTTTGTTCGACACGACCAAGAGACTTTTTGCTGCATCCGACGTCTATCACGACACCGTTCCACATTCAGCGGCCATGAACATGGCCATCGACGAAGCGCTGCTAGAGTATGCCACGGTTCCAGCGATTCGATTCTACCGATGGCACTTCCCTGCTCTGTCGTTTGGATATTTCGGAAAATTTCGCGATGTCGTTGATTATGTGTCTGCGCGCGATTTGGTTCGGCGCTGGACGGGCGGCGGAATGGTGTTCCACGGAGAAGACCTCACCTATTCGATTGTAATTCCCGCCAATGATACAGTCTTCGGGGCATCCTCCGCATCGATCTACGAAAAAGTTCATCGCGCTTTGGTCGATGCGTTGAGCAAAATCGGTAAGTGCGCGGTCGTAGCCCGGGGCATCGACCCCGGCGGGATTGTGGCTGCCACGCGAACCGCTGTCACCGTCAGCGGCTACAATTGCTTCGCGAATCCCGTGCGAGCGGACGTGATGATCGGTGGTCGCAAGATCGCCGGTGCGGCGCAACTTCAAGGGGTTGATCTTGGAAATGGTCTAGCGGAACGATTTGCAGAGGTTTTGTCGGCGAATTGCAGCGAGCGCGAAGTTGCCGTGAAAATTTTGAATCGGGCGCGAGAACTCGCTCACTGCAAATATGGGACGGACGCTTGGCTGCGTAGGCGCTGAGACGTCTTTGGCAAGCTGCCGAAGACAGCACGTCGGCGCGGGCGATCTCCGAAAAAATTGCGGCGCGAAGTTTTGACAAGCTAGAACCTGCCCCGCTATTCTCGCCTCGTGGAATTCACTGCGCGCTCACAGCCGAGGCGAACTGGTCTTACGGCGATTGCTTCGCCTGCCAGCTCGCTCGCTCAAGTCGCGCGGCTGGTTCAGCCTCACCTTGAAGAAGTGGAGACGCGCATTGCACAGCAGGCGGCGGCTTTTGATCCAGCGCTCGAAGGCTATGTCGTCTATGCAGTCGGCA
>WNGB01003261.1_pt1 | contig 25676 bp, 32 predicted proteins | sample 5400681 | NCBI WGS metagenome assembly WNGB01 (sample SAMN13153367, study PRJNA577476) | soil metagenome | isolation source: 115 cm soil or saprolite under grassland replicate 2 | place: USA:California | collected 2016-06-15
GATCTCTTGTCTGGTCGGCCGTCATCGTTCTGGTGTTCGCAACGATCGGGATCGCTCGATACCGCCGAGGCGAATGAGACCGCATCGGGGTTGAAGTCTCCGACCACAGACTCGAGCGCCGGCCCAACGACCACGATCCAAGTTGTGGGAGGAACCAGCCAGCCAACGATCCCGCTGATGTTCTTCCCCGTCACGGCCAGCCTCCGCCGGTGGAGAGGCAACAAGCCCATGTGCTAAGCCGAGGTTGGGTCCGCGGGCGGGCAAGAGCTCACGATCGGGCGGCTCGTAGCCGGTCTTGACGCCGATTCCGGAGACCTTGTAGATTCCACGGCGGAGACCGCTGGAGCCTTCGGGTTCCGGCGGTTTCCATTTGCGACCGGTCTGTCCTCCGTATCTGGCTCGGCATCGCCCTACGTGTATCCAACCTGGGTGAGTGGAGACAGCACTCCTGACCCGTGTGTTTGTGCTGGTAGATCCCGGGGAACGCCACATGTCCGCCGCCTGTCCCGCCAACAAGACTGAAGGCGCCCTCTCCGGAGACCCGCCTATACCGCAACCGCGTGCGGGATCCGGCGGGATCTGGCCGCCCGTACCTTCTCGCCCTTGGGCTTAAGAGACGAGAATCGAGCCTCTGACCTGGGCTCTTGTTTGTAGTCCCAACGGGATTTGAACCCGTGTCTCCACCGTGAGAGGGTGAGTCAGGAACCGATATCCTCCGACGGTCTCGCGGATCAAGAACCGACGTCAGTCGCCCTCGCGCCGCCAGATCAAGGTGAGCGGTGCGAGCCAGACGACAGCTAGCACCATGAAGTAACCGACCCGACTCGGCCAAGGTGAATAGACCTCGATCCCGAACGGGGAAAGCCCCGCGACTATCCCGGCGACGACTGGGCCAAGGAGGATGAGCCAGAGCGACCCGGCGCGGTTCCTCCAACGTGCCCGCCACGTGTCCACGAACGCCAGCCTACCGCCGTCCGTGTCCGGCGCATGTGGCGGGTGTATTCCTCGAACGTCACCAGGACCTCGCTGGTCGGTCTCGGCGTGTGGGCTACGCCCGCCTAAGTTCGAGCACAGGGATGGTCCGGACTCCGTCAGTTTGGCGCTCGTACTCGGCAAAACCTGGGTAGCGCCGGGCTTGCTCAGCGTAGATGCGGTCGCGTTCATCGCCGATCACATCGCGTACGGTCACCTTGTACGTCTCGGTTCGGCGTTCGACACTGCCTTCACCGGCGACGGTCAAGTTGTAGTACCAGTCCGGGTTGATCGGTGCTCCACCTCGGGTTGCGAATACGTAGATGATGTCCGGATCGGTGTCGTGCGGGAGGTACATCACCGGGTTGACGTACTCCCGCCCGCTCTTCCGGCCGCGGTGATGCACCAGGACCAGCGGAGCGCCTTCGAAAGTCCCGCCAACCTTGCCCCCGTTCGCTCGGAACTCCGCGATGGTCTTCGCGTTCCAGTCGCTCATGTCGAACTCCTGTCGTTCACGATCCCTGGGTAGGCACCGGGACCGGGTGACGGAAGGCCTGGCGGCGGTTGCCGGCGATCAGGCCTTTGACCTGGTACTTCTCGGTAGCGGGGGGCGGGTTTTGAACCCGCGACCTGTGGCTGTGAGGACAGCGTGCGTTCTGCCTTTCGCTAGGCGGTGACGAGTTCTGCGCTGGCGAGATGCGCCGATAGGAACTGTCCGGCTCTGTCCAGCGCCGCGGCCGCTTCGTCGAGGATCGGGTGATAGGCCTGGAAGACGTGGGGCACCCTAGGGGTGACGTCGAGGGTGACCTCGACGTCGGCGGAGGCGGCTTGCCGGGCGAGCCGGATCGCGTCGTCGAGCAGAACCTCGTGCGTTCCGGCCTGGATGATCAAGGGCGGCAGGCCAGACAGGTCGGCGAATATGGGGCTGATGAGTGCGAGAGAGGCATCGTGCCCGGCCGCATAGTCGCCGACTCGGGCGCGGAGTGCCTCTGGGCTGAGCAGCGGGTCGGCCTCGCGCTTGGTTTCGATCGTGGCCCCCGCCAACGTGAGGTCGACATACGGTGACATGACGAAGGCCGCGGCAGGCAGGGGAAGCCCGTGATCGCGGGCGTTGACCAGGGTCGCGATGGCGAGGCCGCCGCCGGCGGACTCGCCCGCGAAGGCGATGTCATAAGGGGCTGTGCCGTTGTGCAGGAGGGCTTCGTAGGCTGCCAGAGCGTCGTCGACCGCTGCGGGATATGGGTGCTCGGGGGCGAGCCGGTAGTCGACGGAGATGACCTTGGCGTTGGTGCGCCGGCCGACCTGCGAGGCGAGGTCAGCGGCGAGGAAGGCGTCCCCTATCACGTACACGCCGCCGTGGAAGTACAGGATGACATCGCGAGGTTCGATTCCGTCGACCGTGATCTCGGCCGTTCGGACGTCGCCGAGTACGGCTTCGGCCACCGTCACGTCGGCGGGCAGCGGCTGCGCCGATAACAACTCCCGGAGCAGGCGCCGCTGTTCGCTCACGTCGCTATCGGCGGGGAACGCTCCCTGCCGCAGGATCGCGTCGAGGTTCTCTCGCTGTTCGCCGGTCACGGATGCACCTGTGAGCCGAAGCCAAGGTCGAGCCGGATGGACTGCATCACCTGGAACGTCGTGCTCTCCGTGAACACGTCCGCGGCGGCAAGCACGCCGGTGTACTTCTCGACCACGGGCGCCGCGGCGGTGGCAGCGATCTCATCGAGGTACCCCTTGACCGCTGCCCAGGCGTTCTCGCCGTATTTCATGAAGTACCGCGTCGGATCGACGCTGGCGATCGCCTGACGCGAGCTCTCGGAGACGTCCGCCATGTACTGCTGATGCAGCGTCACGTCGTCACGCGTGCCGAGCCGGCCGTTATGTCCGCCGATGTAGTGGTTCCATGAGTAGGCAAGCGCGTTCGCCGACGCCTCGATGTAGCCGGGGATGTCCTCTGTGAGGTTGGAGAGATAGATCGGCGCCCAGCCCGGATTGACGATGTCGATCAGCACCAACGTGTCGTGATCGGGCAGGTGGATGGCGATGTTGTCGGGCGAGTGGTTGGGGCCGTGCCAGGCCAGATCGATCCGCTCGCCGCCGATCTCGAGCGTGCGGCGCTCCTGGAACGTCTCCTCGTTCGGGGGCCTGGCCGGGTCATCGTCGCGCAGCAGGAGCTGCCGCGTCTCCTCGTGCCCGATGCGCGTGACGCTCTTGTCGAACAGCGACGAGGCGCCGACGTGGTCGGCGTGATGGTGCGAGTAGACGAGGTAGTTGACCTTGTTGCTCACGCCATTGGCCGCCGCCATCTCATCGACGGCCCGCTGCAGGTTGTGGCCGATCGTCGGCGGCGCGTCGAGCAGGACGACGCCATCGGAGGTCGTCAGGAACGCCGCCTGGTAGGTGCCGTCGGTGACCCAGTACAGGTTCCGCTCGACTCGTCCCACGTAGTAGCCCTGGTCGTTGAGCACGGGGCCGAGCGACGAGGGCGGGACCGGCGCGTAGTCCGGCACGGCGTCGGGACCCGACTCGGGAGTGTCCGCGGTTGGCGTACGCGCAGTGCTCATCGATACCTCCTCGTCCTCGGTCGTGGTCGATCGTGCTGGGAACCGCCGTCGATCGAATCCTGGGATTCCTTAGTCCGCCACCCAAAGTTGCCCTGGGGCTTACTCTCGGGACGATGCTCAGCGAAGCGCCGTCTCCGGTTCGGGTCCCGGGAGAGCACCTGGTCGGACGGAAGCGCGAGCGTGCCGTGCTCGACCGGCTGCTCGAGGCCGCGCGCGGCGGGGACGGCGGCGTCTTGGTGGTGCATGGAGAGCCGGGTGTCGGCAAGACCGCGCTGCTCGAGTACGCGGTCGAGGCAGGGCAGGGGTATCGCGTCGCCCGGACACGCGGTGTCGAGGGGGAGATGGAGCTTCCGTTCGCCGCGCTTCAGCAGCTGTGCTCATCGTTCATCGAGCTCGCGGAGCAGCTCCCGCAGCCCCAGCGCGACGCGCTTGGCGTCGCATTCGGCCTGAGCGCAGGGCCGTCTCCCAACCCGTTTCTCGTGGGACTGGCGGTCCTGGGGCTGTTGTCCGAGGCCGCGGACGACCGGCCGCTCCTCACCGTCGTTGATGACGCGCAATGGCTCGATGGCGCGTCGGCCCGCGCGCTCGTATTCGTCGCCCGCCGCCTTTTGGCCGAGAAGACCGCGCTCGTGTTCGCGACGCGCGTGCTGGGCGACGCGCTCACCCGCCTACCGCAGCTCCGGGTCGAGCCCTTGGGGCATCACGACGCGCGAACGCTGCTGGAGTCCGTCTTGCCGGCGCCGCTGGATGACCGCGTGCTCGACCGGATCGTCCATGAGACGGGCGGCAATCCGCTCGCGCTGCTCGAGCTGCCGCGCGGGTTGACGCCGATGCAGCTCGCGGGCGGCTTTGGGCTGCCCGCGGACGTGCCCTTGTCCGCGAGCATCGAAGAGAGCTTCACGCGACGGCTGGCCAGCCTTCCACACGAGGCGCGCCGCCTCTTGCTCGTCGCGGCGGCCGACCCGGTCGGCGATCCGGCGCTGGTCAGACGCGCCGCTGAGCGCCTCGGGATCCCCGAATCGACGGCGGGCGCCGTCGAATCGGATGGTCTCCTGGCGTTCGGTCCCGAGGTCGTCTTCCGTCATCCGCTGGTTCGGTCGGCCGTGTACCGGGCCTCCGGGCTGAGGGACCGGCGCGAGGTCCACCGGGCACTCGCCGAGGCAACCGACCCAGACATCGACCCGGACCGCCGCGCCTGGCACCGGGCGCAGGCGGCGGCCACACCCGACGAAGAGGTCGCCGCGGAGTTGGAACGCTCCGCAGCCCGTGCGCAGGCGCGGGGCGGTTTCGCTGCCGCCGGTGCCTTCCTCGAGCGCGCGGCCGCGCTGACGCCCGAGCCGTCGCGTCGCGCGCGCCGCGCTCTGGCCGCGGCGCGGACGAAGTTCCAGGCAGGCGCCCTGGACGACGCCCTCGGCCTGCTCGCCACGGCTGAGACGGGCGTCCTCAGCGACCTCGAGGTCGCACGTGTCGACCTGCTGCGCGCGCAGATCAAGTTCGTCGCGACGCACGGCAGCGACGCACCACCACTGCTGCTCGAGGCAGCACGACGGCTGAGCACGCTCGATCCGGCCCTCGCCCGGGAAACCTATCTTGACGCACTGTCGGCGGCGATGTTCGCCGGGCGGCTCGCCGGACCAAGCGGGACGGCACTGGCGGTAGCGCAAGCCGCACGAACAGCTCCGGCGCCTGCGCACGCGCCGCGGGGGCGCGACCTGTTGCTCGACGCGCTAGCCACCTTGTTCAGCGAAAGCTACGAGGCTGCCGTGCCCATCCTGCGGCGGGCGCAGCGCGCCTTCAGTACCGATAGGTCCGCGACCGAGCAGATGCGGTGGATGTGGCTGGCGACCATCGCCGCCGTGCAACTGTGGGACGAGGCCGCATGGCAGGGGCTGTCGGAGCGGCACGTTCGGATCGCCCGTAAGACCGGAGCCCTCGGCGATCTGCCGCTTGCTCTGACCCAGCGCATCTACCTTCACCTCCTCACGGGCGAACTGATGGCGGCGGCGTCGCTCGTGGAGGAGATCCAACGGGCAACGGACACGACCGGAAGCGACCTCGCTCCGTATGGCGCCGTGGGACTTGCCGCCTTCCATGGTCGCGAGGCTGAGGCCGCCTATCTCATCGAACGCACTCGCGCGGAGGTGACCCGGCGCGGGGAAGGCATCGGGCTCTCGGTGCTCGATTGGGCCGCAGCGGTCCTGTACAACGGCCTCGGCCGTTACGACAAGGCCTGCTCGGCCGCGCTGCGGGTCGCCGCTCGTCCTCACGACCTCAACCCCTCGATGTGGGTGCTGGCCGAGGTGATCGAGGCAGCGGTCCGGGCCGGCACGCCCGAGGTGGCCGTCGACACCCACCGGCGGCTCGTGTCGGTGGCTCAGGCCACCGGCACGGACTGGGCCCTGGGGGTCGCATCACGCTCGGGGGCGCTCCTGGCCCACGGGTCACGAGCCGAGGACCTGTACGTGGAGGCGATCGACCGGCTCGGTCGGACTCGGATCGCGGTCGACCTCGCGCGTGCCCACCTCCTGTACGGCGAGTGGCTGCGACGCGAGCGCCGGCGCATGGATGCGCGCGCGGAGCTCCGCATCGCCCATGAGCTCTTCTCCGACTTCGGGATGGAGGCCTTCGCGGAGCGGGCGAGGATCGAGTTGCTGGCGACAGGCGAGCGCGCCCGCAAGCGGACCGTGGACACGTTCGACCAGCTCACCCCACAGGAGGCGCAGGTCTCCCGCCTTGCGGCGCAAGGGCATACCAATCGCGAGATCGCCGCTCAACTGTTCATCAGCCCGAGCACGGTCGAGTACCACCTGCGCAAGGCGTTTCGGAAGCTCGACGTGAAGACGCGCACGCAGCTCGCACGCCGAATTTCGTAGGCGTTTCTTACACCTCCACTGGGATGGCCGCGCTCGGATTCCGCCGGAGGTCCGGCGACCTGGCGATGGTTCTCGGCTCGCTCGAGGCTGGATGACCTGTCGCATGGGTCGCACGAGAAGCCGAATACTCCTCCGGTGTGGAAGCGATCCGGAACCTCGACGGCCATGTGTCGTGCAGCCATTCTGAGCCGATCCGACCCCAGCCGCGACGACTCACCCACACGCTCTCGCCTGCGGCGTTCGGGTTCTTCCAGTGTTCGCTTCGCCTCCGCTACCGAATGGCGCCTCTGACCAGCGGCGTTCCGCCGAGCCGGGCCACGGGCGGCCGCGGGTAGGGCCCGATCCGAGCCCGAACGACCGCGCCCACCACACCAGTCTTTCGGTGTTTCCCCGCCCGGCGACGGACAAGTCTTCCGACCGCCCCGCCGGAGGACCAGACAAGTCTTCGGCGGTCGTCCTCTCGAAGGAGAGGAGGAAACGGCATGTTCGCCCGGTTGACGACCCATGGCGAGGAAGCCCATCACGCTGGAGGATCTGCCGGAGGAGTTCATAGCGCACCCGCGAGGTCGGAACCTCAGCGACAAGACCTTCGCCTCCGCCACTTGCAGTCGAAATCGCTCAATCCCCGAGGCGATACGTCGCTTCTACGAGCGCACTCGACTGCTTTCGTCCCTTTCGTCTTGTTCCTGCCGGGGCACCCTGACCAGGTACTTTCCGTACGTCCCGGGTGCCAAGGTGGTGGATTTGGAGGAAGGAGGCGAATAGCCGCTGGCCACGTCCTGAGCCGCTAGACGAAGAGAGGCTTCATGGAGTGAGTCCGAACGAACTCGTGCATGCGCTCCTCGATCGGGCGCTCGCCGGAGAACTCCTCGGCCGCCGCCAGCACGTGGGGCAAGAGCGAAAGCTCACCGGCCGTGTTGAGGAAGACACCTTCTCGGCCGAGCACCCACTTCACCGCGAGGTTGATGTCCGTCGGATCGGTGAGCGGCTCGTACCAGGTCGACGCCGTCTGCGGCCGACCGTCCCAGGGTGCTAGCGCGATCGACTTGATCGTCTGCACCGCGACCCCGCGTTCAGCGCAGTTTGCAGCCAGTGCCTCGAACTCCTCCGCATAGCGTTCGTCCTGCATCTGCCGGAAGTTGTACGGCAGAAGCACGGAGTCGAAGGGGAACCGCGCAAGCGATCGACGGTGCATGGCCGCGATGGAGAGCCCATGCCCGGTAACGCCGATGAAGCGAACGAGCCCCTCGTCCCGGGCTTCGATCGCCGCCTCCAGCGCCCCACCCTCGCGCAGGGCGGTCTCCCATTCGATGACGTCGACCAAGTTGTGCAATTGAAGAAGGTCCACGTGGTCGACGCCCAGCCAATCCAGCGAGCGGTGGAGGTCCTCTTTCGCGCTCTTGTAGTCGCGTCCGTCCGTCTTGGTGGCAACGAAGAATGCTCTCGGGTTCCGTTTGAGCCACGAGGCGATCCGGAGCTCGGAGTCACCGTACGACGAGGCGGTATCGATGTGATTCACGCCATGCTCGAGGAGGAGGTCCAGCGCCCGCTCGGCATCCGCATGTGACACGTCGCTGAGCGCTGCCGCACCGAAGATGGTGCGGGTGCTGGCATGACCGGTGCTGCCGAAGGACGCCTTCGTGATCACATTCCGAGCTTACATCGGCGTGGGAATTCGCTCACCAACGGCCGCCACGGACTGGATCCGCCCCGCCTCACGAACCTTCTGGGTGAGGGCATCGATCCACACGTACGTGTAGGGGCCACCGTCGAGTGGACGGGTCCGGAACGCCTCGACGGCCGCGTCGAGCTCGGTGGCCATCTCCGAGACCCTGGACTTCGAGATCCGCTCGATCCCGAGCTAACGGACCATGCCCTCGACACGCCGGGTGGACACGCCACGCACGTAGCACTCGGCGATGACCTGGACGAAGGCTCGCTCGGCACGCCGGCGGGGCTCGAGGAGCCACTCGGGGAATTAGGTGCCTTCACGGAGCTTCGGGACCGCCAGCGAGATCGTGCCGGCCCGGGTGTCCCAGGCCCGCTCCCGGTAGCCGTTCCGTCGGTTGGTCCGCTCGGGTGAACGCTCCCCGTAGTCCGCTCCGCACAAAGCGTCGGCATCGGCTCCGATCAGCTGCTCGGCGAAGACCTTCACCATCTCCCGCAGCAGGTCGAGGTCGGCACCTTCGAGCTGCTTGCGGAAGTCCTCCAGGACGTCAATCCTGTTCTTGGCCACCGTGCTCCTCCTCTCCGAGTTCCCACAGATCTCGTTGAGGATGACGCGGTGGTCTTCTCGTTCAACGACCGTCAGGTCGTTCGTACACCACTTGGGCGGAGGCTACTTCCTGCTGCACGGGGTCAATCCGTCTGGCATGCGAGGGCCATGCGGTCGGTGCACGGGCATACAGATCCTCGCCGAGCGCCCACACGCGCTCCTGGAGCTCCCCGTCGAGCAGATGCGACTTCGGCCGGGCGGGCGCCGTCCTGTCGTTGAAGTAGGCACCGGTTACCTCCGAGACCTCGGGCGATGAGGCCACGAACGCCGGGACACGTGCCGCGGTTTCGGGGGATCGCCGGCGCTGGAACCACCGCACGATCGGCCACACATACCGCCAGGCCGGCACGGCCTCGGGGGTGAGCGACTGCGTCTGGAGGTCCAGGCCGTGCCGGGCTTGACGGCGTTCGCCGTGACCCGGGAGCCCTCCAGCCGGCGCGCCATCCCGAACGCGCTCGAGATCACTTTGACGACCGGGGCGGGAGCGCCTCTTCGCAGAACGAAGAGGAACGACCGGCACCCGGCAGCAATCCTCTTAAGGATGGTTGCGGCGGGATTGCTGCTCTCGAGCGCGTCACCCCGATAATCCGACAACGCTTGCCCAATGGTGATCAGGGGGCACGTGGCTTCCGTCCTTGGGATGGATCCGAGCCCCGCGATCATGCGTGAGGACGAACACGTCGGGTGCCCCCGGCGGGCCGGGTGCGCGACGTACCACGGTGGGTGCAGCTGACGGTGGACCCGGCTACGCCCTAGGGAGTACCCCACGAGCATTCGTCGGGCTGACGACGGGGCTGGCATGCGCGCGCAAGGATGGTCCTGGCGAGAAGCGAAAGTAGCCCGTGAGGAGGAACAAGCGGGTGTCATCGTCAAACGAGGGAAGCACCTCAGATGTTCGGGTCGAGGGACTCACCAAGCGTTACGGAAGTCGGAACGCGGTTGATCGCCTGGACGCCGAGGTTCCCCGGGGTGTGATCGCCGGCTTCGTCGGACCCAACGGAGCGGGAAAGAGCACGACGCTTCGGATGCCGCTTGGCCTGGTCCGGCGCGCGAGTGGCACTGGGACCGTGCTCGGAAGCTCTCTCGACGATCCGGCATCCTACCTCCACCGGGTGGGAGGCCTTGTCGAGGGTCCGGCGTTCTATCCGGCGCTGTCGGGACGTCGAAACCTTGAGGTCCTTGCTGCCCTTGGGGACCACGATCCTTCCCAGATTCCTGCACCGTTGCACCAGGTTGGACTGGAGTCGCGGGCCGACGACCGATACCGGGCCTACTCCATGGGGATGAAGCAGCGCCTCGGGATCGCCACCGGCAAGGTGGTGCTCACCCCAGACCGGTCCATAAGCGGTGAGTACACCCGGAGCATGGCAGGGGCGCCCGCAATGAGGAGCGAAGGGGACTAGATGGGATCGCAGCAGATCCGGACCGCCAGCGAAAAGACCCGCCCAGACTCCGCCGTTGCGATCGAAGGCCTCACGAAACACTTCGGCAAACTCGTCGCGGTCGATGGGCTGACCTTTGAGATCCCGATGGGAGTGGTCGCGGGATTCATCGGACCGAACGGGGCGGGCAAGACGACGACCATGGCCATGCTTCTGGGTCTGGTCAGCCCCACCGCAGGCAGCGGTACCGTCCTGGGACGCTCGCTTGCGGATCCTTCCGCTTATCTCGGGCGCGTGGGGGCGCTCGTGGAGTCACCGGCCTTCTGGCCCGGGCTCACCGGGGTCGAGAACCTCCGCGTCCTTGCGACCCTCGCCGGTCACAACGAGGCGAGGATCCCAGACGTGCTGAACCTGGTGGGACTTGGCGAGCGAGGGTCCGATCGGTTCGCCCGGTACTCGTTCGGCATGAAGCAGCGACTCGGCATCGCGGCGGCGCTTCTTGGCGATCCGGATCTACTCGTCCTTGACGAGCCGACCAACGGGCTCGACCCCGCTGGCATCAACGACATGCGACAGCTCATCAGCGGGCTCTCCCACGACGAGCGCTCGGTCATGGTGTCCTCCCACATCCTGAGCGAGCTCGAGCAGGTGTGCGACTGGCTGATCGTGATCGACCGGGGGGCCCTGCTGTACCAGGGACCCGCCGATGGCTTCCTGGGCTCCGCCACCCCGACCATCTCCATCGATGCTGAACACGGCTCCGATCGCGACCGTCTCGCCGACATCGTTCGCTCCCAGGGCTTCGTGGCCGAACCGGAAGGCGATGGCCTCGTGGTGCGCCTGGAGGGGAATGACCTTCGCGCCGCTGCCGTGGCCATCAACAAGGCGGCCGCAGAAGCCGGGATCGTGCTCTCGGAGCTCCACACCCGGAAGCCGAGCCTCGAGTCTCAGTACCTCTCGATCGTGGAAGGGGACGACCGATGATCCGCGTGCTCCGCGCCGAACTCGTCAAGGTGGTGCGCCGCCGCGTGCTCCTGATCACCGCGGCAGCCGTCGGGGTCTTCGCGATCGGTGGTGCCGCGATCGTGCTCACCACGGCCGAACCCGCTGCCACCGCCGTTCCGGGCAGGGGCCTGACCCTCGAGGAGCTCGCGGAGGCCGGCGGTGGGTCGGAGGTCTTCCTGACGGCTGCGTCGTTCGCCGGCTTCTTCGTGTTCGTCGTCTTCGTGGGCGCGTTTGCGATCGAGTTCGGCCGGGGCACGTTCCGAACCATGTTGCTGCGTCAGCCAGGTCGCCTGAGGCTCCTGGCGGGAAAGATGTCCGGCCTGCTCGTCTTCGCGGCCGCGGTGCTCGCGGTGACGGAGTTTGTGACGTGGGTAGCCGCCCGATTCATCGCGCCCTCCCAAGACGTCGCCACCGATAGGTGGGTGAGCCTGGCTGGACTCGGGGAGGGTGTCGCTGACTTCGGTGTTGTGCTCCTTTGGGTGACCGGCTATGCCGTGCTGGGGATGACCATCGCGGTTCTGGTCCGCTCGGTGCCCGTGGCGTTCGCCGTGGGGATCGCCTGGGCGGGCCCGGTAGAGCATCTCCTGCAGGACGCGTGGGATCCTGCTTCCCGCTTCTTCCCGGGCCTGTTGCTCGAGGCCTTCGTTGCCGGCGGGACCCCAGACGTCACTGCGTCGCGCGCGGCGCTCACCCTCGTCCTCTATGCGGCTGCGGCGGCCGCTCTTGCGGGAACGAGCTTCGCCCGGCGCGACGTGACCGCATGAACGCCCTCGTCACGGGAGCGACGGCTGGGATCGGATTTCACACGGCCGGGGCCCTCGCGGCTCAGGGGATGCGTGTGATCGTGACCGGTCGCGATCCGCTGCGGGGGAACGGGCGACATGGATCTGCGTAAGCAGGCGGACCACGAACAGTCGAGTTCATGGTTGTGGACCATTCTGTGGTTGGCGCGAACATTGCCCTGGCGGACAAGCTCACCACGCACCTCGATGGCCTGCACGTGTTCGCCAATAACGTCGGTGGGCTCTACGCCAAACGATGGGAGACGGAGGATGGTTACGAAGCCACCCTGGCGGTCAACGCCATCGTTCCGTTTGCTCTGATCGCACGGCTGCTACCGCTACTGAGCAGGAACCCGCCTCGGAACTTATCAGATGTGGAAGGGAGATCCCTTCGATGATCGATCTCTGGAGTCGGCCTCCGTTGGGCGGCACGTACATGCTTGGGGTGAACGCCGAGGTTCGCGAGAAGGCAGGGGTCACCGGCGGCGACATCGTGGACGTCGACCTCGAGCTGGACACGGACGAGCGGGTCGTGACGGTCCCCCCGATCTGGCAAAGGCGCTGAAGGGAGACGCCGCCGCCATGCGGTTCTTCGAACGTCTCCCCTACAGCCAGCAACGATGGTTCGTTACCGGGATCGAGGGCGCGAAGAAGCCGGAGACGCGCAAGCGCCGCGTCGAGGCGGCCATCACGCGGCTGCGGGAGGGGCGCGGCGCGCGTTGATCGAAGGGAGACTCCCGGGGACGGGAGGCTAGAAGTTCGGCTCACCCGGCTCCGCCACGACTGCGTCACCAATCTCTGAGAAGCACTTCAGGCTAGTCTATGTACGTCTACCGCGAAAGCATCGACCCCCAACCGGCAGGCCCTCATCCGGAGGGCGGCGGGCGCTAACCTCTGGTTGTGACCATCACACGCCGGTTCCTGTTTGCGCTCGCCACAAGTTCGGGATTTGAGCGCGCCGTGAGAGCCGTACAACCGATGGAGCAGATCGCCTATCGGCGGGCGCAGAGATACGTCGCCGGAACCGGCCTGCAAGACGCCGTCGCCGTGATCAAGAGGCTCGAGAGCAAGGGACTGGCCGTGAGCTTGGACTTCTTCGGGGAGAGTGAGACCGATCCTGACGCGATCGAAACCGTCCTTCGGACCTACGAACGTGCGGCCTCAATCCTTCAGCACACGCAGGCGGACGTCGATCTGGAGATCGTTCCCTCCCACCTCGGCGTGGATGTCTCCGGGGACTTCTACAGGGCTCGCGTCGAGGCGATCCTTGAGATCCTTCCAGCGAACTCGCGTCTCCGGATCAGCGCGGAGGAGAGCTGGCGAACTCCGACGATCGTGGAAACGTCTCTCGCTCTCGCACGGGCTGGCGCCTCGATCGTGCAAACGCTTCAGGCAAACCTCCTCAGGAGCGATCACGACGCCGACATGCTCATCGATGCGGGCGTCCCCGTTCGACTGGTCAAAGGAACATACGTTGAGTCACCTGACGTCTCCCGTCGGTTGGGTGACGACACGGACTTGGCGTACATCCAGCTGGCTCACAAGCTGCACGGCGGCGGGTCCCACCTGTCCCTCGGCACCCACGATCCCGTTATCACAGAGTCCCTCCTTCTCGCGTTGCCCAACACGGGGGTCGAGATGCTGTTGGGTGTGCGTGAGTCGGACGCCATCGATCTTGTCTCGCGTGGTCATCACGTTCGCATCTACGTCCCCTTCGGAGAGAGCTGGTTTCGCTACTGGATGCGCCGCCTCGCCGAATCGCGAGGGTCATAGTCCGCTGTACACGCAGCGCGCAGCGCGTCGTCCCGCTCGACCTCGCGATGATGCCAGCGGGGGAACAGCCACCGGGAAGTTGGAACGGGAGCCGACACTCGAGTTGTCACGGGAACTAATAACTCGAGAGGCGCGAGAAGTTGCCGCGATACTGCTTGGCCACGACGAACTCGAAACCACCGCGGGACCACCGCGGGACACATTTGGTCGGAGCGTGAGCACGTCGGCCGGAAACCGCCTTCTACCTGCGGCTTTACAGCTCCGGGGGTGGGACTCGAACCCACAACCTACGGATTAACAGTCTGATTCAGCCTGTTTCGATAGCAGGGCGAATCATACCGAAAGTGTCTTTGACCAGCAGTCTTGCTGATCGGCGTTGACCAACCTCTTGCAACCTTTTGCCGTCCGTCGCGGGACACATGCGGGACACATCGACTGGTTGACCCCGCGGATGTGGGGCAGCTTGAGTTGTCATGGATTCGGCAGTTCGGCCGCGTCTGGGCTGCGGTGAACGTCGATTTCCTCCCGCGTGCACCGGGGAGGCCTAGTCCTCGGCGATTCTTCATGAATGATCTAGTCGCCTCGATCGACCCGGCGGAGGAGTGACACGTAACCGGGACCGAGGCCCAATCCACTCGACCCCGGTCACACCAGCGACCTGCTCGACCACGCAGGTTCCACTTCACACGCCGCCGATCCCGGTCCCTTTGCAAGCGACTCCGGACAGGCCCTCGAACTGTACGAACGCGACGAGCGCGCCTTCGCGGTAGACCGCCCAGATGCCGTTCCAACTCCCTGGTCCGTCCGGCCAGGTCACTTGCACGACCGCGTCTCGACCAATGATGCCTGCCAGGTTCGCCCTGATGAACGTGTCCGACCCAGGACCAAGGAACGGACCGTTGACGTCGAACTCTTCGCGGTCTTGCGTCGAGCAGGCGAGTTGCAGTTGGTCTCTCGGAGGCACCTGCACCGTGAACAGCAACGACCACTCCCCGTAAGACCCGTCGGCCCATTCGAAGCGCAAACGAAGCAGAACCTGTTCATCGTCCTTACCCATCACGACGACAGGAATCCCTTTCGATAGAGGTACGGGTGCGTCGTACGGGTCGGTGCCGGGCCCCCATCCCCACGCCACGGTCTTCGCATCTCCCGAGAACGTCACGCGTGTGCCAGTCGGCACCGAGTAGGTGGGCGGAGAGGTGTTTTGCAGGACCGTCTCGAACTGTCCATCTCGCCACGCGCCGTATGTGTTAGCCGGAAGAACGGACGCACGTCCTCCCAGATGTTCGACCAGGCTCGGCCGTCCATCGGCTTTCGTCGCAGTAAGGGTCATGTCGGGGACCGTTACGGCAAGAGGTGTCTCACCGGGACCGGGGGACGACTGCGACGGGTTGGCGACAGGAGCCGGGCCGTTGCCGGCGGGAGCGTGCTCGCGAAGAGCGGTCCAGACGAAGGCGAACCCCACGAAGGAGATCGCGAAAGCGATGACGCCAGCCGTCAGCCGTTTCGCGAGTCGCGATGGTGCGGCGTCGACCGGAGGCAGCAATCCGGGTGCCCGCTGCTCTGCGCGTGCCCATAGGTCGGGGGCCTCGGCGAAGTCGAGGACGTGCAAACGCTCTTTGAGTTCAGGCATCTACTTCCTCCAATAAGTGGCGGAGTCGGTGCCGTCCTTGGCGAAGGTGGGCATAGACCGTCGGCGTGGTGATCCCGAGGACGGCGGCGACCTCACCAACCGAGCGATCCGCGTAGTCGTGCATCACGACGCACAGCCGTTGGCGTTCGGGGAGCCGTGCCAGGGCCTGCACGAGATCAACGACAGGTTCGGGCAGCATCGTGGTGCCCTCTACTGCGACGCCCGGCGGGCTATTGCGCATACTCAGCATTCCTGCTGCGATCTTGAACGCCGCCGTCCAGACCCACGAGCGAACGGACCTGATCGCATCTCCCCGCCCTAACGCCTGGGCGAACGCCTCGGCGACGGACTCGGCCGCAACGTCGGGACTGCCCGTGTAGCCGAGCAAGGCCCGCCATAGGTGATCAGCCTCATCGCGGTAGATACGTTCCAGCGCCTCGTGCGGCGTCCTCACAGATGCATCCTGTCGCACGTGAAGTAGGGGGGGTTCGCGAGGCGAAAGTTATTAGTGGCGAGTCGACGTTTTCGATGATCGTCAAGCGCCAGCGGCCCTGGGTGCTGGATCAGGCGCTGACTAGCTCCCGGATCGGCCGGTCCGCAGGACCGCTTTCGAAGCCGAGGACGAGCCGAACTCCAAGAGCATGGGCCAGTCGTTGAAGCGTCTCCACGCTCGTCTTGTGGCGACCACTCTCGATACGGGAGATCGCCGAATGGCTGGTACCGACGCGCTGAGCCAGCTCTTCCTGGGAGATCCCGAGAGCGGCGCGATGCCTGATGACCAGCCGGGCAAGTTCCTCGAACTGGGCAAGACGTTCCTGCTCAGCGCGGTATTCAGAGCTTTGACGCGCACGCCTGGATCTCGCCTGCGCGGCCGTGGTGCCGATGGGACTCTTCCTTGCCATGCCTCCTCCTCGTGCCCGGTGACCTTACCACTTCTGATAAGCGACGGCAAGACTCAGTTCAGGGCGCATCGTGCCCAGCCGCCCGTGGAGGCTTGCGCTTCAAGGCGTCCATCCGGGCCCTGAAGTCAGTCCACCGTTGCTCAGCGATTCGGATCTCGGACTCGGGGATTGCTCCGGTGTCCTTTCGGAAGGCGTGCAGGAGGACGATCAGGTTCCGCGACCGTCGGTAAAGCACCCGGAACAGTTCGCGCCCGTAGTGGCATCGGAGTTCTCTCAGCTCTCCGCGCACCTGGGAGCTGTGAGGAAAGGGAAGGTGCGCGTTGGCCGGCGTCAGCATGTTCAGACGGTCGATCTGGTTGTCGAGCGCTACCTGGCGCTTGGGATCCAGGCCGTCGATGAAATCGTTGACCGGCTCGGACCCGTCTGATGCTCGGTAGTAGATGGCTTGCATGTTCGCCACCGCCCGATCCTAGCGGCCTGTCGGAGGGCCGGGCGTAGCTTCATGACCGTCGATCGTGAGCCCGAACTGGCGGTAACTGCTTGCGGCACGCCTTCGAACTCAAGGCCCTGGACCATTGGAAGCTCGGCTCATCATTCGACGAGCGCCTCTGCGGAGCCACGCGGGCAAGAGTCCGAGGTGATCTCCCACGGCCACGAGAAACGCATCGTCGAACCGCTCGAGACCGTCGACGTTCACTTCTGCAACGTGAACGCCGTCATCGGTCTCGACTGGAGGTTGATCCCATCCATCGCTGATCTGCGGCCCGGCGATCCTCCGCGTCTCGGCCACGAGGGCGGAGTACGCCTCGCTCACACCGGGCGCCTCGACGCGGATCATCGCCTTGTACGACTCGAGACAGCGCTGAACCTTGCTCAGCTCCCCGCTGATCCGAACGCGCTCGGCCGCCGCGTCGTCTCCCCTCCGACGGCGAACGATGTACGGGAACTCCCGGTACGCGATACAGGCCTCGAACGCAGCGGCGAAGAGCTGCCGCTGGCGGTCTTGCCGTGCTCTGCGTCCCGCGACCCACAAGCGCCGAGAGCGAGACGGCGCCCGCCACGAACGCCGCGACGACCGTCGACTGAAGGAGCGATGGACCCGCGCTAGCCAGCATCGGCGAGCGGCGACTGGGCGTCCTTCGGCAGCCCATGCGGTGCCTCGGGACCGAGCCACTCGCCCGTCTCCCGCCACCACGCCTCCCTGAAGAGGTGCAGGATCGTGAGGCCGACGAGGTCGGCGAGGCCGTCCTCGAACTCCCACCGCTGACTCGAGTCGTCCCACGGATACCAGAGGCACAGCGACCCGTCCCCGTTCCGGTGCTTCGACTCAGTGGGTCCGTCGGCCGCGATGAACGGGGTATGCGGGAGGGCCTTCGAGAAGTGGATCGTGACGTTCCGCGGCTCGTAGTCGCCCGGGAGCTCGGCGCGGAACCGCACCTCGAAGCCTCCGGCCACCTTTCGCGTCCTCAGCCCAGGGAACGATCGCTGCGCCCTGCCAACGAAGCCCAGGACGTCTCGGAATCTGCTGAACCAGGGCCCGCCGTACGGCTTCCCCGGACTCCCCCGCCTACGCGCCATCCCCCCACGACCTCGTGTTCTTCAGACCGGGACGGCGGGCGTACAGCTCGAGCTCCGCGGCCCCGACCGAGACCGCCTCGTTGCCGGATCGGAGGGAGGCCGCCCACGCCGGACGAGCTTCCGGCGGGAGGTCGACGTACTCCCACAAGAGCTCGGAGAGGGCCTCGCGGGCCGCGTCCTCATCGTCCTCGTTCTCGATCGCCCGATCCATCTGCTGCGCCGCCTTCTCCAAGCGCTCCACGGCGAGTGGTCGGTCGACCAGGAGCTTGATCGGAGGCGAGACCTCCGCCGGGTCGGGCGTGTTCTGGACCCTCAGTTGCTCGGCTCCGTGGTGGAAGACCCGCGCCAGCGCGCTCACCTCGGACATGTCCTCCTCGACGCACTCCCAGGCGATTGCCTCGAGGTTGAAGCTCAAGAGGGCAGGATCGGCGAACTGCCCGTTCCATCCCTTCGCCAACCGGACCGCTCGCGCCCTCACACGCCGCAGGGTTCGCGTTCCCGACGTAAAGAGTTCGGTGTGCCTCTCCGGATGCGAAGCGTCCCAGGCGTCGGCATGGAGGTTCGGAATCCACAGGCCTTCGCCGAACCGGCGGGTGAGGGCGACGATCAGATCGACGCTCGGGTCGTATCCGTCGATTGGAGCGCCGAAGGAGACTATGATCGCGCGCTTGCTCGTTTCGATCGTGACGCTGCTGCCCTCTCCGGCGAGCTCGGCGCTGATGATCGAGACGACCTGGCTGACGGGACAGGACCTGGAACAGCCGATCGTACACGTCCTCGAAGAACGTCTCGAAGTCGAGCCCTCGGGCGGGGTCGATCACCAGCTGGTCCCTCAGCATCACGTCAGTCTGAAGACCCCCGAACGGCACCGAACGTTTGAACGTTCGTCTCATGCCGGCGAGGAGACACCGCCTCCACGGTATCTCCACCCCAGTCCCCCCTCCGGGGGGCGCCTCCACGCTGACTCCACGCCCCGGCGTGCACGGTCCGTGACCTGTCTCGCCGGAGTCCGCATTTTCTCCCCTTCGAACTGGAGCGGACCCCCCCAAGCTCCAGGCACGAGGGGGGACTCATCCTTCATCCCGGAGTGAGCATGAGGTGTTCGCTCCTGTGAATGTTCACGAAACAGGTGTCTCGCCCAGTGGACAGCGTGGAGTTCCCCATCGTGGCCGCCGAGCCCGAGCAAGCCGAGCGAAATCGAAGAAAGACCTGGTCACGGGCTTGATCTGAGTTTTGTGCCCCACAGGGTGTGGCTCGGCCGGCTGCGCGACCACCACCTCGTTCTGGTGAAGCGGTTCCTGGCCGCAGGCGGTGGGAACATCTTCCCGCTTGACCTGTTCATGCTCGGGGTCGCGAACCGCCTGCTGTGTGACCCCGCTGGCGGCTGACCTGCCATCCCCATGAATCGACCACCGCGAACCCGTGACCGGTCTCCGGTCAACAATAGGGCGATGCCGGAGAGGGAGTCCGACGCCGAGATCGTGGTCGCGTCCAGGACGCATACGATGCGCTTCGCGGAGATCTTCGACCGCCATTTCGACGCGATCCACCGGTACCTGGTCCGGCGGGTGGGGCGGCAGCTCGCCGACGACCTGGCCGCCGAGACCTTCGTCGAGGCGTTTCGCGTCCGCGACCGGTATGACGAGACGCGTCCGAACGCCCGGCCGTGGCTCCACGGGATCGCCGCGAACCTGGTGCGCCACCACCACCGCGAGGAACGGCGTCGGCTGATGGCGTACGCCCGCACAGGGGTCGACCCGATCGCCGACGAGTTCGGGCCGGCCGAATCGCGGGTGGACGTCCACGCCCTCGGCCCGCGCATCGCGTTGGCGCTCGCGTCCCTTCGCGCCGGTGACCGGGATACGCTGCTCCTGTTCGCGTGGGAGCACCTCTCGTATGAGGAGATCGGCCACGCCCTTGACGTTCCCATCGGAACTGTGCGGTCACGTCTGAACCGCGCGCGGAGGCGCGTCCGCGAACTCGTCGGCGATGCCGGGCAATACCTGGTTGAGGACGACGTCGTCCCCCGAGCGAAAGGGGGAACCTCCCATGGATGAGATGAAGCTGATCGAACGCTTCCGAGCCGATGTGCCGCCCGCCGATGCGCAGGCCGGCGCCACCGCCCGCACCGCGCTGATGGAGGCGATGTCGCCGCGACAGTCCGGGCGGAGGCGGACAGTCCGGCGGCGCCGGACGTGGGCGATGGCCTCAGGTGCCGTCGGCGTCGCGCTGGTCGTTGCACTCGCCGCACCGGCGCTCCTGCCCGGCGGGCGCGAGACGTCGGCGGCGGCCGAGACGCTGCGCAAGGCGGCGGTCGTGGCGGCGAAGCAGCCAAGGCAGGCGATCGAACCGAGCCAGTACGTGTATACAAGAACTGGAGCCGCCTGGGAGTCCTGTGACGGCGAAGGCTGCGTGCTCGAGGACGTCGTCCGCGAGACGTGGATCGGACCCGACGGCTCCGGACGCATCAACGAGACCCGCGGCGGCACGCACTGGGACGAGACGTTCCCAGCCGGCGGGTTGCACTTCGAGGACCTCTCGAAGCTTCCGACGGACGTGGACGCGCTACGCTCGTACATCGAGGAGCGGGCGTCCAAGGCCGATCCGCCGACCGACCACGAGATGTTCGTCGTGATCGGGGATCTCCTGCGGGAGACGTACGCTTCGCCCGAGCTGCGGGCCGCGCTGTACGAGATCGCCGCGACGCTGCCCCGGGTGGAGCTGCTGGGCGAGACCACCGACGAGGCCGGGCGACCCGGCATCGGCGTGGGATACACATATCTCGGCGTCCGGTACGAGCTGATCTTCGACCCGGACACCTCGGCGATCCTCGGCGAGCGCGAGGTGCAGGTCGATCCGCCGGTGGTCGAAGCGTCACCTGGACCCGGGGTCGGTGTGAACCGGGACGGCGTCGATGATCCGGGCACCCTCCTCGGCTGGGCTGTGTACCTGCGGTCCGGGATCGTGGACTCGGTGAACGAACGACCCTGACGCGGGGACGGGGGAAGCAGCGGACGGGCGGTCTTCGGACCCGTGGGGCGCGACTTCGGGGAGACCGCCGCGATGGGCGCGCTCGCGATCACCACAGAGTTCCTTATCAGATCCCTCCGGATGGCGACCGAGAAGCTAGGCAGCGGCCTCGAGGGGGAGATCGACGCCATTCAGGCTGCGTATGTCGCTGCCCAACCCGGAGGTGCCGACCGAGGCGAACCCGGCCATCCAAGAATGTCCGGCTCGGCTGATGGCGAGTTGGCGCCTTCTTCGTCCCCGTCTCATCCCCGTCATGTCCCGGGAAACGTCGCGAAATGATGGGTTGCGCTGAGACGCAAACCCGCAGGTCGACCCATTCCCTCACCCTGACCTGGACCTCCCGACCAAACCCTTAATCCGCAGGTTCGGGGTTCGAGTCCCCGGGGGCCCACCAGCAAATGTCATGTTCCGGGTGATGCTGGACGTTCCGGCGTCACCTGGGGTTTGACACAGCACTCCGGTCCTTCGCCACCAGGACGCGACCCGCGGGCGAGCCGGGTGGAGACGGAACGAGCTACGAACGAAGGAGCCCAATCCCCAGCGAGACCGCGCTCGCCCCCAGCACGACCGCTCCCGCGTACAGGACCCAGATCAACCGGTTCGGCTCCGTGCGGTCGCGCCCGATCGACGAGAGGAAGAAGCCTGCTGGGAACAGGACCGCCGCGAGCGGCACGCCGCTGCGCGCGAGCGTGGCTGGGAACCCGTTGAGCTGGGCGGCGTCCGCGAGGACCTGGCAGATCAAGGCTGCGATCACGAGCACGCCCGCATGGGCGTGCCCCGCCCGCGCGAACGCCTTCTGGAAGGGCGTCATCGGCACCCGGCCGCGGACGATCCTCAGCATGAACGTCCCGCCGTACTCGACGGCCACGAAACGTGAGGAGGATGCCCGCGGTCGATCGAGCGTCCTCGGACAGCACGAGCACGCCGTTCACGCCGCACCTCTCCTTGCTTCCACGCTGACCCTTCGGATCGGTGCCCCTCGCACCTCCCGAAGGAGACCGATCCCCATGAGCAACAGCCACAGCGTGATGACCGAGGGCCCGATGATCGTCAGGACCCGGGAGGCGCCCGTCGGTTCGCCGACGTACGCCTGGATCGAGCCGGCGGCGACCGAGAGAACCCCCGCCAGGACGGCGACCCACCCCAGCCACCTCGGGTAGATGTCGCTGAGGACCACGGCCAGGCCGAACAGGATGAACGTGACGGCGGCGAACACGAAGTTGAAGAGGCTCGCGAGCGCGAGGTTGATCGTCTCGTTCGCGTGCACGAGGCCAAGCGCGACGTCCCGCTCCGCGGGTGACGCCGCGGCCCACTCCTGCGCCAGCTGACGCGCCGCGACCCCGTCCAAGATCACCAGCACCAGCCCGATCGTGGCGCCCGCGACCCCGGCGACCAGCCCGAATCGAGCCAGGGCTCCTGCGAACCCGTCGCGGATCGACTGACGGATCGCGACCAGGCCGCCCAACATCAGGACGATGCCGAGGACGATCGCGAGGTGCACCGGCACCCAGATCCCGCTCTCGGCGATCACGCGTGGGACGCCCTCCGGATCGTCGATCGGCGTCACGGGATGGATGACGTTGCCGACCATCCCGAGGAGCGCCCCCACGACGGCCGCGACGCCTCCGATCCTGAACACCCACCGGTCGTATCCCGAGCTTCCGCCCATCGCCCTCACCTCCGCATGCGTGTGGATAGCGACACTATCCATATGTAGATAGTGCTACTATCCGCGCCGAGTGTCAACCCTCTGGAGGCCGCATGAGGATCTCGGAACTCAGTGACGCGACCGGCGTGCCGGTCCCGACGATCAAGTTCTACCTGCGGGAGGGCATCCTTCCGCCCGGCCGGCGGATCGCCACGAACCAGGCAGAGTACGACGAGGACCACGTCCGGCGGCTCCGTCTGATCCGGGCCCTCGCCGAGGTCGGCGGGCTGCCGCTCGCGACGGTCCGCGACGTGCTGAGGGCCGTGGACGATCCGAGCCTCCCGATGCACGATGCACTCGGGATCGCCCACCGCGCGCTCGCTCCCGACCTCGGAGAGCAGGGCGATCCGGCCGTCGCCGAGGCCCGCGCCGAGGTCGACCGGTTCCTCGAGGAGCTCGGGTGGGAGGTGTCGCCGGATGCTCCCGGCCGTGATGAGCTCGCCGTCGCGCTCGCGACTTTGCGGCGTCTGGGGTGGCCGGACGCGGACACCCGGCTATTCACCCGCTACGCGAACGCTGCAGACCGGCTCGCGGCCCGTGAGGTCGAACGGACCACGCCGACCGGCGCGACGCGAGCCGAGATGATGGAACGCGTCGTGATCGGCACGGTGGTCTTCGATGCGGTGATCTCGGCCCTCCGAAGGCTGGCGCAGGAGCGTCGCTCCGTGGCTGGGTTTGCGGCGCCGAAGGCACGCAGGCCCACTCGACGCGCTCGCCCAAATCACGCGCGCCGCAACGACCCGTAGGTGGTCCACCATTCGCTTGGCCCTAGGAACGAGTCGCCTGCTCTGATCCTCTCGCTCGTCTGCCAGGATCTCGACCCTGCTTGGTACTGCCCCGTGCCTCGACAGTAGCAGCGTCAGCGTTCGGGACCCGTGACCGGAGGAAGACAGCCACCCCTCTTGACCCGCGGACAAGACACCAAGAACGTAGACCTGATCCTGCAGCCGTTTTCAAGACCGATTGAGGCGGTCCTCCGACCAGGAACTACGACCGAGTATGTAGCCTGACCTGGCCTTTTGCGTCTCTACGATACCCCTCGCTTCCCCTCGTTTCCCCGCCAATCACGGACCCAATACGGACCCATTCACCCTCTCAAAGGAGCTTCAATCTCCTGGGTCAGCTCCTTCTCCGTAGGCATCACGTCCGCCTCGGTGTTCTTCGTCGCTATGACCAGGATCATGAATCGCATCGCCCACACCTCCGCGGGCGTGTCGGCAACAGGTAGGCGCTTGGCGACCTTCCTGGCACGAGTCGAACCCCTCGGCGACCCTTCTCAGCCTCGATTCAGCTCATCACGCCACTCGGCGAGATTCAGCGCAGGGAGAGTAAGGGAGTGGTAGGCGACTCCCCTAACTTGGTCAACGTCACCCACGCTACTCCTTCCGTTCGGCTGTGTACTGAAGACCGAGTTCACCCTTGCTGGAGACTGTCAGGGTTTGGTCTTCGATCTGCGCGGTGAAGCCGTCTCCCAGTACCCCGAGGACCCGCCCGTCCTGAGATCGCAGACCCGCCGGGCAGTGGCCCTCAGCTCCCAGTCTTGTGAACAGGATCTCGTCACCCCTCTGGACCCAAGTTCCCTGAAACTGGCGGCATCCGGTCGTCCCGGACAACGTTTCATCGCTTCTCAAGATCAGCCAAGCAGGCGCTGCAGAGATGACAACGGCTTCCGGACCGCTCCCCTCGATCAAAGACACCAGGTGCCAGATGGTATCGGTGAGCTGGACGATGGGTGGAGCAGGCAAGAGGCGAAAGCGAAGCTCTGAATCGGGTCCGGTCAGGAGGAGCGTATCCCCCTCCCGCATGATCGTGTCGGACGCTGACAGCGCGGTGATGTAGGCGCTCTCCGAGTCCATTACCTCCGGGGCACACCCGATTGCGGTCATGGTTAGACCATCCTCGAGACGGAAGGAATCTCCACCGATCTCGACGTCTCCGCCGTAGCTGTTGCACGCGGAGGTCCCGCCGACCTGTCCCTCGAAGAGTCTGAGAGTGATGCGGTAACCGCTGACGAGCGACACCTCACCGTGCGGACCCCAGCCGGCCGTTAGCCCCCAGGTCCCCGCGTAGGGCGGGGGAGTAGGCGTTCCGCGTGAGGGCGCTACCGCCTCGGCGCACGCCATCCCGATCAGGCACAGGAAAGCGATCCCGGCTATCCGTTGCATGCTCCACCGCCCATCCCTCAGAGTCACGATTGTGTGACGGAATCGGGGTCCGGAGGGTTCCTGCGGATGGCTCGGGTTTCAGCCACCTTGCCCCTGAACATGGTGAAGCTGCAAGGGGATCAACAGACGGCCAGAGCCGGCCTTTTACTTGCCTGCCTCTATCGATGTCTTCGGCCAGTCGCACCACTGCGCGACCGTCAGTCCGGAGTGTAGGAACAGATCTGGATCGAGGCTTGGCACGAGCGATTGGAGCCTGGCTCACCATGTGGCCCCACTCGAGGCCTCCCGCTTCCTAGGTCGAAGGTCCGGTTGCCTGGCACTTCACAGCCCGTCACACTCCTGTGGGATATGAGGACGCCAATGAAGCAGCGACACCTTCCCTCGAGGCTCGGCATGCTGTTTGGATGCACTGTCGCGTTCGTCGCCTCCTCGATGTCACCGGCAGTGGCAGCTCCGCCACAAAACGACGACATCGGATCGCCAGTCGTCATCGATTCTCTTCCGTATGGGACGGTTCAGAGCACGGTCGAAGCATCGCCGTCGGAGGGTGATCCGTTCTGCCTCGACGAACGGACGGTCTGGTACAGGTTCACTCCGGCGAGCGACACTGGCGTCGAGATCAATACGTTCGGTAGTGACTACGACACGAACGTCGGCGTCTTCTACGGCAATCCGAGCGATCCGAGCACCTTACGCGCCGTCGGGTGCAACAGGGACGCCGCGGGACACGGACTACAATCGCAAATGACGTTCTCGGCTCCTGGAGGTCTCACGCTCTACATTGGGGTCGGGGGGCCAGGCGGAAACCTGGTGTTCTCGGCGACCCAAATACCGGCACCAGCGAACGATGACTTCGCCAACGCGCAGGCGATACCTGCTGTTCCCTTCAGCGACACGCTCGACGTCAGTGGCGCAAGCCGGGATCTCGGGCAGCCATCGACCGGGTGCTCACGGACCTTGGACCACAGCGTCTGGTACGCCTTCACGCCCTCGGAGGATACGACTGTCACGTCGACCCTTGTGGAGGGCGTCGT
>WNGB01007864.1_pt1 | contig 25666 bp, 22 predicted proteins | sample 5400681 | NCBI WGS metagenome assembly WNGB01 (sample SAMN13153367, study PRJNA577476) | soil metagenome | isolation source: 115 cm soil or saprolite under grassland replicate 2 | place: USA:California | collected 2016-06-15
CCAAGTCCGGCACCACCCGGGTCATCGACGCCCACCACCAGCTCTCCAAGCTGAGCCGCTACTCCAGCATCGACTTCGGATGACCGTGCCGTCGCGGCCACCCATCTCCAACGCAAATGCGATAATCCCGGCTCCGGGGTCGCGACTCCGGGGTGTTACGCTTGGTAAGTCCCAACGGATCGTCTTCGCCCACACGGGAGGAGCCCTCAGATGAGCCAGATCGACGCCACGGACTTCGCCTCGCTCAGCGCCGCCGTCGAGCAGCGCTCCAGCGAAGAGATCCTCGCCGCCATCCAGGCCCAGCCCGGCGGCGCCGACGAGTTCCTGGACCAGGTCTTCGCCGGCATGCAGCAGTCGTTCAGCCCGTCCAAGGCGGGTGACCAGCAGGCCGCCATCCAGTACGAGATCGGCGCGCCAGACGGCACGCGCAACTACGCCATGCGCGTCGCCGACGGCCGCTGCGAGGTCGAGCGCGGCAGCGCCGAGAGCCCGCGGGTCACCATCCGGGTCGGGCTGATCGACTTCCTCCGCCTGATCACCGGCAAGGCCAACGGCGTCCAGCTGTTCATGACCGGCAAGCTCAAGGTCTCCGGCGACCTCTTCTTCGCACAGAGCTACCAGGCCTGGTTCGACCGCCCCTCGGCCTGAGCCGGCGAGCCGCCCACCTCCATGTCCACCACGGCCGCGCGGTGGTCCGAGATGGGCGTGGCGGCGACACGCGCGCGGCGCACCCGCAGGTCGGCGTCCGTGGCGGCCAGGACGTGGTCGAGCTGCACGCTCGGGAGCGCGCTCCCCGGCGCACGGTTGCGGAAGGTGCCGCCGCGCACCAGCGGCCGCCAGCCGGGCAGCGAGACCAGCCGGACGACCGGCAGCCACAGGTTCAGATCGCCGAGCAGCAGGCGCGGCGCCGGGCTGCCGGCGAGGTGACGCTGGAGCCAGCGGAGCTGGCTGGCGGCATCGCGGGACGACGAGCTCAGGTGGGTCACGGCGACGCTGAGCCGGCGGTCGCCGGCCCGCACCCGCGCGACCAGGGCGACGCGCGGCTCGCCCCGTTCCCTCGGGCGCGGCAGCGCGACCGTCTCCACCGCCTCCAGCGCGAGCCGTGACAGCAGGGCGATGCCATACGCCGGCCCGCCCGGGTCGCCGCCCGGCTCGGCCCGCCGCCAGCGGTGCGCCTGATCGGCCGGGCCCAGCAGCGCCGGCGCGTAGCGCCAGCGCATCCCGAGCGCCTCGCCGAGCGCCCTGGCCTGGTCGACGTGGCCGCTTCGCTCCTGGTCGCGGTCGAGCTCCTGCAGCGCGACGAGGTCGGCCTCGAGCGAGCGCAGCGTCGCGGCGGTGAGGTCGAGGTCGACACGGCCGCCCTCGCGGCTGCGGCACGTGCGGACGTTCCAGGTCACGGCGCGCAGCAGTGTGGAGGTCATCACACGCCCTGGTCGGTCACGACTCCACCGTCGCCGGCACGGCGGTCCCGCTGGTCACGCTGTACTCGAGCAGCGGCTCGAGGCGCGGCGGGCCGCCGCCGGCGCCTGGCACCGCTCGCTCGATGCGCAGGCGCGCCGCCCGCCCCTCCAGCTCGAGGGTGCCCACCTGGTTGACGAAGGAGGGGCCGCCCAGGATGCGCCAGGCCACGGCATCCGGCTCCACACCGGCAAGGCGGGCCAGACCGCGCGCCACCATCGCCGCGGGCGCCTTGAAGGCGAGCCGGGTCGCCAGCCGCAGCCGGCCAGCCAGCTGGTTGCGGAACGGCGAGCAGACCGCCTGGTAGATGGGGCTCGCGGCGGGCCGGCGCTGCAGCATCTCGGCAAGGTAGGCGTAGTGCACGTCGCCGGAGAGCAGCGCGATCGCCGCCGGCGCCTCGCCACGCCGCCCGTCGGCCACCGCCTCGAGCAGGGTGCCGAGCCGGTTGAAGGAGCGGTGGAAGGCGGCCCAGTGCTCCAGGCCGATGGCGCGGCGCAGCCGCTCGGCCGCCCGCATGGCGAGCCCGCCCCAGGCGCCGTCGCCGAGCGACTCGCTCCAGGCCTCGAGATGGTGGGCGCCGTGCGGCAGCACGAGCGGCAGTGAGGTTGCCACGAGCAGGTGGTCGAAGCCGCCGGTGGCGTGCTCCTCGACCCAGCGCCATTCGTCCTCGTCCAGCATGGCGCGCCGCCCTGGCTCGAGCACTCTGGCGCAGCGGGAGTCGATCGCCACCAGCCTGGTCCGGCCGAGGTCGCGGTGGTAGCTCGAGCGCCAGCCGCCGTTCCCCTGGTGGGTGCGGCGGGCGTGCTCGCGCAGGACGCTGGTGGCGTCCGCTGCCTCGAGCACCTCGCGGTAGACCACGTCGGCGGCCAGCTCCTCCGGGGAGAGGTTGCCGACATGCTGGTACAGCCAGTAGCTGGCCAGCCCGCTGGTGATGCACTCGTCCCACCAGGGCTGTGCCCGCATGTGCGCGATCCAGGCAGCCGAGATGTTCCAGTTGTTACAGATCTCGTGGTCGTCGAAGATCATCGCCGTCGGCACGGTCGAGAGCAGCCAGCGGACCGCGGGTTCGCCCCACGACTCCCGGTAGAGGTGGGCGAACTCCTCGAAGTCGGCGACCTGCATGCCTGGCGGTCGCGAGGCGTCGCGTCTGCCGCGGATGAAGGACCTGGTGGATGGCGGGACGCCGTCGGCGTAGATCTGGTCGCCAAGGAGCAGCAGCAGGTCGGGCCAGTCCGCGTGGGCTGAGGCCGCCAGGCGCAACGCCATTGCCCGCAGGGCGTCGACGCCCCGCCCGACACGGCTCGACCTGCGCGGCAGCGCAGAGCGGCCGCGCCTGGCGTCCGGCTCGTGCGGCGGTGCCAGCCGGCAGGAGCCGAAGGCGAGGCGCAGCCGCTGGCCGGAGGACGCGCGTGGCGCCATGGTGCGGATCACGCTCGGCCGCAGGCCGGCGCCCGGCGGCGGCCACACGCCGTGGCCGTTGGCCGTCACGCCGTACTCGCGGGTGGACCCGGGAGCCAGTCCCTCGACGAGGACCAGCGCGTAGTGATGACCGCCCACCTGGAAGGTGCGGGCGGCGTGGCCCAGGACCTCGACCTCGGCGGGCTGGTCGACCTCCACCCAGATCGTCGCGTGGCGCTCCCCCACGTGTCGGAGCATCGGGCCAAGGACGAGGTCGGTCACAGGCCCGATCCTACGGCACGCGAGCAAGCGGGGCGGTCTCTCCCGTACGATGACCGGCCGATGCACCAGACGCTGCCGACCACGCCGACCGACCGCGCCGTCCCTGGGGACGGCGTGCGGCTGCACGCGCGCGACTGGGGCACGGCCACGGCCGCCCCCGCGGTGGTGCTGCTCCACGGGCTCGCCTCCAACGCCCGCATCTGGGACGGGGTGGCCGCGGGGCTGCTGGCGGCCTCGCCGTCCGGGCTGCGTGTGGTCGCGCTCGACCTGCGCGGGCATGGCGAGTCCGAGCAGCCGGACGGCGGCTACGACTTCCCCACCGTGGCGCGGGACCTCCAGATCGCGCTCGAGGCGCTCGGCATCGAGCGGCCCCTGCTGGTCGGCCACTCCTGGGGCGCCAGCGTCGCGCTCCACGTCGCGTCCTCCGCGACCAGCGGCGGGCAGGTTGGCCGCTGGCTGACCGGCCTCGCCCTGGTCGACGGCGCCCTGCAGGGGATCTCGGAGTGGCCAGGGATGAGCAGGCAGATGGTGCGGCGTCGGCTGGCCCCGCCGCGCTTCGCGGTGCCGCTGGACGACTGGCTCGACCAGGCCGGGCGCTGGCTGCCCGCCGGCGTGGCCCCGACCCAGGGATGGGTGCGCGACTACCTGCGCGCCGGCGTCGAGGTCGACGGCGACAACGTCGCCCGCGCCCGCTTCCATTTCGACAACCACATGCAGGTGGTGGACGCCCTGTACGAGCAGCGGCCGCCGGAGCTGTATCCCGAGGTGACCTGCCCGGTCCTGCTGTGCCCGGCCGGCGGCCAGCTGGTCGACGGCAAGCGGGAGGCGGTCGAGCGGGCCACCAGGCTGCTGCCCGACGCCCGCGTGACCTGGTTCGAGGACGCGATGCACGACATCCCGCTGCAACGACCGCTCGAGCTGGCCGCCGCGCTGGCAGGTTTCATGACGGAGGTGGGCGACCGTGGGTGACCTCTGCAAGATCGGGGTGATGGGAATCCGGGGGTCGTTCTCGGAGGAGGCCGCGCTCGAGTACGCCCGCGACAACAGCCTGGGCGAGGTGGAGATCATCGAGCTGCTCAGCACCGAGGGCGTGCTGTCGGCGGTGGAGCGCGGCGAGGTCGCCTACGGCATCTTCGCGCTGGAGAACTCCAACGGCGGGGTGGTCTACGAGAGCGTCTACGCCATGGCCTCGCACCGCTTCCGGGTGGTCGACCTGTTCGAGATCGACGTGAACCACACCCTGCTGGTCCACCCCTCCCTGCCCGGCCGCCAGCAGATCGACCGCATCGCGTCCCACCAGCAGGCCATCCGTCAGTGCCGCATGTGGCTGCGCCACAACTTCCCCACCACGCTGGTCACCGAGGAGCCGGACACGGCCGAGGCGGCGCGCATGCTCGCCGCCGGCGACCTGCCGGCGACCACCGCGGTGATCGCGGCGGAGCGCTGCGCGGAGCTGTTCGGCCTGCGCGTGCTCGAGCGGCGCATCCAGGACCTGAAGTTCAACTTCACCACCTTCGTGGCGGCGAGCCGGCTGCAGAGCTGAGGCCGCGCAGCCAGAGCGGAATCGGGCTGGCCAGCTCCGGCGACTGGCGGCATCATGCCAGCATGGGCCATTCCGAGTCCGACCTGGAGATGGGCCGTCAGCTCGACCCGGAGTCCAGGCGCCGGATCGCCAGGGCGGTGGCCAGCGGCGAGGCGGTCGCCGACCACGGCGACGCGGCCGCCGCCGTCGCCCTCGCCCGCTCCGCCCAGCGCCGCCTGCGTTCCACGATGGTGCCGAGCGCGCTCGCCGTGAGCGGTGGCACCACCCTGGTCTGGCTCCTCCTTGTCGCCCTTCCGGCCACCCTGGGCAGCGGCGTCCACCTGGCCGCCCTGCTCGCTGGCCTGGCCGTGGGCGCGCTGCTGTTCAGCGTGGTCCTCCTGCTCGGCCTGCGCCAGCTCCGGCTGGTCCGCAGGGCCGAGCACCGCAACCGGCGGCTGCTCACCACCTCACGGGAGCGCTAGACGAAATTCCTCGGCCGCGGTGGGCGGGGACGTTAGAATAGGCTTGATTTATCCCTTTCGAACGCATCGTTGCGCTCGGTCATCCACCTCGTCCGACCGCCAGCACGCCGGTCCCGCAGCGCAGTGTGTCCGTGATCCTGCGGGGAGGACAGGAGACGCCGGGTCAAGAGGAGGTTGACGATGAGGCGAGAAGGCAGGTGACGCCCCGGCAGATCGCTGCGCTTCTGGCGCAGACCGACCTGTTCGGCGTGCTCGAGGAGAGCACCCTCGAGCAGGTTGCCGGACGCACGCGCGTGCGCGCGGTCGACAAGGGACAGACCATCTTCGTCCAGGACGAGCCGGGGGACCGGATGTTCGTGCTGGCCGAGGGCTCGGTCAAGCTGGTGGTGCGCTCGGCGCAGGGTGAGGTGGTGGAGCTGGCACGGCACGGGCCGCCGGCCGCGTTCGGTGAGGTCGCCCTGCTGGACGGTGGTCCCCGCTCCGCCACGGCGGAGGCGGTCGAGCGCAGCACCCTGCTGGTGATCACCAGGGACGACCTGATCGGGCTGCTCCGCTCCGATGTCCAGGTGGTGGACGCGGTGCTCAAGTCGCTCGGAGGGATGGTGCGCCACGCCGACCGGCTCGCGGGCGACCTCGTCTTCCTCGACCTCCAGGGTCGGGTCGCACGCCGGTTGCTGGAGCTGGCCGACACGGGCAGGGGCGACGGCGAGCGCCTGCGCACCGGTCGCCTCACCCAGACAGAGCTCGCCAACATGGTCGGCGGCTCGCGGCAGAGCGTGAACCTCGCCCTGCGCACACTCGAGGAGCGCAGATGCATCCGCCTGATCGGCCTCACGATCGAGCTGCTCGACCCGGACGAGCTGCGACGGCGGGCAGGCTGGTGAGCGGGCCGGCGGCGCCGGGCGGAGGCGATCCGGGTCCGTTACCCGCCGACCTGAAGGGCAGGCGCGCGGTGGTGACCGGAGCCGCCCACGGCATCGGACTGGCGATCGCCCACCGCCTGATCATGGCCGAGGCGCGGGTCGTGGCGGTCGACCTCGACGAGGACGCGCTCAAACGTGCATTCAACGGAGCGCCCAGATGCAGCTGGCTGGCCGAGGACCTGTCGCGGCCGGACGTCGCCAGCCTGGCCGAGGAGCTGCTCGAGGACGGCCCGGTCGAGCTGATCGTCAACAACGTCGGCGTCTCGACCGAGCACGGCTTCCTGGACCTCGACGAGCACGCCTTCGACCAGGTGCTGCACACCAACCTGCGAGGCCCGCTGTTCTTCACCAGGCGGCTGGTGCTGGGACTGATCGAGCAGCGCCGGCGCGGCGCGATCCTGTTCATCTCCTCGCTGCACGACACCTTCGTCGCCCGCCGGCCCCACTACAGCGCCAGCAAGGCGGGGGTGGTGATGGCGATGCGGGAGCTCGCCCACGGGCTCGGCCGGCACGGCATCCGGGTGAACGCGATCTCGCCGGGCTGGATCCAGACCGCGACGGACCTGAACACCCCGGCACAGCGCGCGAAGTACAAGTGGACGCAGCCAGGCATCCCGATCGGCAAGCCAGGGGAGCCGGACGACGTCGCCCGGATCGCCGTCGTGCTGCTCAGCGACGCCTGGTCCGGCTATGTGACCGGCGCGAACATCCCCGTGGACGGCGGCCTCTCGCTGTTCAGCTGGAGCCAGCACCCCAATGACTGACCGGTGACTGACCGGCCGCCCGACCCAGCGCCACCGTAGGATCGGGCGACCGGTCGCCCGCCGGGACCGTCCGGTCGTCGCTCACCAACGCTCCCCGCGGTAGTAGCCGTAGCGGGAGGAGTAGCGGGGCAGCGTCGGGGAGGCCACCGCGAGGATCAGGATCCCGGCGAACACGAGCGGGACCATCGGCGAGGGACCGTCCTGGGCGGGGGCCTCGTCGGCCGCGGACGTCCTGGCGTGCGCGGTGACGGACGTCGGTCGCTGCTCGGCGGCGGCCTGCCCGGTCGCCGCGAACCCGGCGCCTGCCGCGGCGATCGTCATCACCAGCGCCAGCGCGAGCACCACAAGGAGTGGACGGGCCGGTCGTACTCGGGGAGTCGTCGTCTCGATGGGACGGCGAGTGCGCATCGGTGCCTCCGCGCCTGTCGGGTACTGCAACTGGCGATGAGGCTCGCAGGCTTCGCCCGAGCTGCCCGTCAATGCCGTGACAGCGACGGTATCGGCTTGCCGACAACTGTTCCGCGACCGTTCAGCGGACCGGTTGCCCACAACTCCCGTGCCAGGGCCCGGCAGAGGCTGCCTGAGTCGTAACATCCGGTGGCACGCGCAATTGCAGGCCACACAAGAACTCCTGAAACGGAAGAGATGGACATCAGCCAAGTGGTGGAGCTGCTCGGCCGCACCGAGTTGTTCGGCGCGCTCGACGAGACGACCCGGCAGCGGATCGCCATCGGCGCCACCCAGACGGCGTTCGCCAAGGGCCGCACGATCTTCGTCCAGGACGAGCCTGGCGACCGCATGTTCGTGCTGGCCACGGGTGCGATCAAGCTCGTGGTGCGCTCGCGGCACGGCGAGATCGTCGAGCTCGCCAGGCACTGGCCGCCGGCGGTCTTCGGCCAGATCGCCCTGCTGGACGGCGGTCCCCGCTCGGCGTCAGCCGAGGCGATCGAGCCGAGCCTGCTGCTCGGGATCACCCGTGAGCGGCTGATCGACCTGCTGCAGTCGGACCATCGGCTGGTCGACGGGCTGCTGCGCTCGCTGGGCCAGCTGGTGCGCCGCGCCAACCGGCAGACGACCGACCTGGTCTTCCTGGACCTCCAGGGCCGGGTGGCACGCAAGCTGCTGGAGCTGGCGGACACACCGGGGGGCGGCGGGGCGTTGCACAACGGCCACTTCACCCAGACGGAGCTGGCGCACATGGTGGGCGGGGCGCGCCAGACGGTGAACCTCGCGCTGCGCTCGCTGGAGGAGCGCGGCCTCATCCGGGTCTCGTCCGGGAGCATCGAGATCCTCGAGCTGGAGGAGCTCCGCCGGCGGGTGGAGGCATGAGCCCGGCCCTGCCGCGTGACCCGCCCCCGCCACTTGAATAATTCCGCGAAACAAGGTAGATATTGGCTGGTTCTTTGTCGCTGCGGCTTCGGCGGCGAATGGGACGTAAACGAAGAGGTGTACCCCGATCAGACCGGGATTTCACCTCAAGTCGTCAACATGACACCCTGAGTGTCACCTTCCCGACTGCAGCACCCTCCCTGACGGGCTTTGATGTGCCATCGTTGGTAGGCGTGCCCTGCCGCAATTCGCTCCTCGTATCACTCCCGGCTCGACGGATTCTTGCGCGGATTTGGACATGGGCGACCGCTCAGCGTGGTAGCGGCTGAAGAGATCGTTCCGTCGGCAGGGGCGGGAGGAACGGCGGCGACCGCTGTTGTCCCATCCGTGCAGTGACGAGCCGCTGGAGGAGAACCGGTGGTCGAGCCCTCACTCTTCGCCGTGGTCGCGTCGTACCTTGCCATCGCCGTGGCCTATCTGCTCCTGCAGCGCAACCAGAGCAGGCAGGTCCCGGCCACCGCGCCCTACCTAGTCGGCCGACCTTGGCCGAGCGTGGACATCGTCCTGCCCTGCTACAACGAGGACCCGGCGCTGCTCGCCGCCTGCTGCGCCTCGCTCGACGCCCAGGACTACCCGGGTGAGCTGCGCTTCTTCCTCGTCGACGACGGCTCCACCAACCGCGACGCCCTCGTGGACGTCTACCTGCGCTATAGCGACCGCCCAGGCTGGAACGTCCGCCTGCTGGACGGCAACCACGGCAAGCGAATGGCCCAGGACGTCGCCGTCAGGGTCGGTGACGGCGAGCTGGTGGCGACCGTCGACTCCGACACCGTCCTGGCGCCAGACGGCATCCGCAGACTGGTGGCCGCGTTCGACGACCCTCGGGTGGGAGGGGTCTCCGGTGACGTCCGTGCCGGCAACGCCGCACACACGTGGCTCACCCGCCTGATCGACGAGCGCTACCGCCTACTGTTCGAGCACGAGCGCGCGGCCCAGAGTCGGGGGGGCGCGGTGCTGTGCTGCTCTGGGCCCTTCTCCGCCTATCGGCGCTCGATCCTCGAGCGCGTGTGGAGCGACTACCTCACCCAGACCTTCCTCGGCCGCGCCTGCGTTGCGGGTGACGACCTGCACCTGACAGTCCTGGTGCTGGCAAGCGGCTATCAGTCGCTGTACGAGCCATCGGCCAGGGCACTCACGCACGTGCCCCAGACCCTGCGCAGCTACGTGCGGCAGCAGGTCCGGTGGAACCGGAGCTTCTACCGGGAGCTCGGCCCCACTTGGCGGCTCCTGCGAGCGAGCAATCTGTACATCGCGCTCGACGTGGCGGCCAGGCTCCTTCTGCCGCTGCTGCTGGCGGCGGGGTTCGTCCTGGCCGCCTGGCAGGCACTGACTGGCTTCGGGCAGCCACCGCGCGTGCTCGCCGCGGCAGGCGCCGTTGCCGTCATGTGCGTGTCCAGCGCCGGGTTGCTCGCGTCCAAGACCCCCAACGCTCGGTTCGTGCTGGTGTACGGACTCATCTACGTGAGCCTGCTGATCCCGGCCAGGTTGTGGGCACTCGGCACCCTGCGCCACAACGGCTGGGGAACCCGCAAGCTCGGTCGAGCGGCCCGGCGCAACGCAACCCAGGTGATGTGGCCTGTGCTTCCCATCTTCGCCTGTCAGGGTGACGCCAGCCGCTAGTCCGGTCGCGAAGCTCGAGCCGCCCCCACTGGGCTCTCTGAAGAAGCGATCGACCGAACCGCGTGGTTTACTAGAAGCTGAGCTTCTGTACACTTTTCGGCATGATTGCCTGCCTGCGGTGCGGTGAGGACAACCCATACCAGGCCCGCTTCTGCATGTACTGCGGCGCTGAGCTGACCGGCCCGACGGTCGAGTCACACAGGGCGCGGAAGACGGTGACCGTGCTCTTCAGCGATATCGTCGACTCGACCCGACTTGGGGACCAGAGCGATATCGAGCTGTTGGATCTGGTGCTGTCACGCTTTTACGACGCGGCGCGGCGTGTCCTCGAGCGATACGAGGGCACGGTGGAGAAATTCATCGGCGACGCGGTCGTCGGCATCTTCGGTGTCCCGACCCTCCACGAGGATGACGCGTTGCGCGCCGTCAAGGCCGCGGTCGAGTTGCGGGGCGCCCTCGCCGGCTTGAACAGCGAACTCGAGCGAGACCGGAACATCCACGTGAGCCTTCACACGGCGGTGAACACCGGCGAGGTGGTCGTCACGGATCGAGCCGCCGGCAGCTCGGAGCCCACAGTTCTGGGTGATGCCGTCAACGTCGCGTCCCGCCTGCAACACGAGGCCGAGCCCGACGAGATCCTGATCGGCGAAGCGACCTACCGCCTGGTACGCGAGCAGGTCACCGCGGAGCCGGTCCCTTCACGACCACTGCGGGGCAAACGAGAGCCGGTAACGGTGTGGCGACTGCGCTCGCTCAGGCCGACCCGGAATCGCAGCCTTCGCTTCGCCGCACCGATGGTCGGCCGCGATGACGACCTCCACGTTGTCCGCGGACTCTACGAGCGAGCCTCCTCCCAGCGCAGCTGCCACCTGTTGACGGTGCTCGGGGAGGCTGGTGTCGGGAAGACCCGCCTTGTGGACGAGTTGGAGCGGCAGATCGAACAGCTCGCGGCGGTGCGGCATGGATGGTGCCGTCCATACGGCGAGGGCATCACCTTCGAACCGATCGCGCAGATCATCCAGCGTGCGGCGGGGATCCAGGAAGGCAGCCCGCTCTCCGAGTCCGAGGGCAGGCTGGCCGCGCTGATCAACGATGACCGTGTCGTCCGGCAGGTGACCCAGCTGCTCGGCCTCCGCCAGGCCAGCGGCGAGCAGGAGGACCTGTACTGGGCGCTGCGCAGGGTGCTCGAGCTGCTGGCGGCCAAGCGCCCGCTGGTCGTGGTCATCGAGGATTTCCAGCATGCCCAACAGGCGCTGCTCGAGCTGATCGAGTATGTCGCCGACCGCTCACGGAACGCTCCCATCCTGCTGGTGTGTCTCGCCCGACCGGAGTTCCTCGATCGCCACCCCACCTGGGGAGGCAAGCGGAACTCGATGGTGCTGCACCTCCCGCCGCTCACCCAACCGCAGGCAGAGGAGCTGGTCGGCCATCTACTCAGCAACGGAGTCCTCGACCCAGGCGTTCGCGCTAGCATCGCCGACATGGGTGAGGGCAACCCGCTATTCACTGAGGAATGGATCGCGGACCTGACCGAGGCCGGGACTCTGCGACTCGTCGAAGATCGATGGATCGTGGCGGGACATCCGGCCAGCATGCGGACGACGCCCCCCAGAATCGATGCCATCGTCACCACCCGCCTCGATAGGCTCACACCAGAGGAGCGAGCCGTGGCCGAGCGGGCGGCTGTAATCGGCAAACCATTTCGGGCCGCGGAGGTGGCCGCACTGCTCGCATCAGCCACGAAACCGGTCGCGGCGACGTTGACGGATCTGGTTCGCAAAGAGCTTCTGACATCCGAACCGGTTGAGATATCTACGTCCGATGACAGCCACGAGACGTATCGCTTTCGGCATGCGCTTATTCGTGACGCCGCCTACCAGGCGATCCCCAAAGAGCATCGGGCCTGGCTCCACGAGAGCTACGCCAATTGGCTGGAGAGTCCCGATGAGCATTACGGATCCCATTCAACTGAGCTGATCGGTCGCCATATCGCGGACGCGTATCGCTACCAGACCGAGCTCGGCCGTCACGACGACGTCACGCGCGTCCTCGCGCGACGAGCGGGGCACCATCTTGCGGCCGCCGGGCATCGCGGGCTGGTTCGTGGCGAAGCGTGGGCATCGGTCGCCGACCTGCTCTCCTCCGCGGTCACACTGCTGGTCGACAACGACTCCACGCGTCGCGAGGCGCTGCTCGACCTCGCGGACGCACTCCGAGAGGCGGGTGAGCATGAACGGGCGATCAAGGTCTACGACGAAACGCTCGAAGCGGCGAACGCCGCCGCGGACGAATCTCGCGCGATGCGCGCCGTGCTCGGCCGCCTCGAAGTGGCCTATGACTTCGACCCCGAACTGACGCTCACTGAAGGGCCGGACGCGATACGCCGCGGCCTCGAGGTGTTCGAGGCGTTCGGCGACGACCTCAACGTGGCGACCGCATGGCGGCTGCAGGCCTTCATCGATGCGGCGGTCGGCAGATCCAGCAGGGCCCGGGAGGCCGCGGAGCGCGCGATTGCACTCGCCCGCCGGGCCGGCAACGAGCGGCTCGAGGGCAGGGCCATGCGCCTGTACTGCTTTATCCTCGACTGGGGACCCACGCCGATGCCGGAAGTGGTCGAGCACACCCAGCACGCCCTCGATTGGGCCCAGGCCAGAGGGACGCATGGGCTCGAGAAGGACTCGCTGAACATCCTCGCGAGAGCCGCCGCGATGCGGGGCGACCTCGAGAAGGCCCGCGATCTCCTCGGCCTCGTCAGGTCGATGAAGATCGATCTGAGCGAGTCATTGTTCAGCGAGCCTTCCGTGGCGGACGCGCTGACCGCGGCGTCGATCGAGCTGCTCGACAACCGGCCGCGGGCCGCCGCCGAGATCCTCCTGTCCCGAGGCCGCGGCGATGTCGTGGAGCTGCGCCCCGGGCAGTTCGACGACGTCTGGCCACATCCGATCGTGGTTGCCATGCTCGCGCGGGCGCTGCTCGGCCTTGGCTGGTACCAGGAAGCCGAGCGCCTGACCCGGCTCTGCGAGGAGATCGCCCCGCCCAGCCAGCTGGACGCGCAGATCAAGTGGCGCGAGCTTCGCGCCGTGGCGCTCGCGCACCAGGGCGAGCTGCTCGAGGCCGAGCGCTTGGCCAGGGCGGCGGTCGAGCTGGCGGGACGCTCCGAGCAGATCGAATCGCGGGCCCAGGCCTTCGCCGACCTGGCGGAGTTCCTGCAGGTCGCCGGACGTGCCAGCGAGGCGTGGGCGCCGCTCGAGGAGGCCCTGGAGCTCTATCGACGGAAGGGCAACCTCGTCATGGCCGAGCGCACACGCGCTCTGCTCGCGTCAGTGGCGGCGCAGTGAGACGATCAGGGAGCGGACCTGCCTGGCGGCCATCACGTTGCCCTTGCGCTCGTACAGCTGCAGCGCCCGGTTGAACTGCCTGGCCGCCTCCTCGTGCCGCCCGGCCATGCGCAGCACCTCGCCCATATCGGCACGGATCTCCGCCTGGATCTCGATCTGGTCGGTCGCATCCACCCTGCTGACCGCCTCCTGGACCAGCTCCTCGGCCACCTCCAGCTCGCCGCGACGCGCGTGCACCACCGCGCGGATCGAGCGCCACTTGACCTGCGCGTCGAGCTGGTGGCTGGCGGCCACCAGCTCGCACTGGCGGGTGAGGCTCTCGGCCTCCTCGTAGCGTTCCTGGCGCAGCAGCACCCGCGCCAGCATCGCCGCCACGGTGGCCAGCGGCCCGGTGCCGCCCATCTGCTCCAGCGCGCTATGGCCGCCGCGCAGCGCCTGCTCTGCGGCGTCCAGGTTGCCGGCCAGCAGCTCCACCATGCCCTCGGAGATCGAGTCGGCCGCCTGCGTCAGCAGCTCGCCGAGCTCGCTGGTGATGTCGTTCGACTGGCGGATGAAGCGCCTGGCGGCGTCGAAGTCGCCCTGCATGGCGGCGGTGCGGGCCGAGATGGTGAGCGCCGCGGCCTCCAGGTTGCGCAGACGGGCGCGTCTGGCCACCTCCAGCGCCTCGCGGTTGTGACGCTCCACCTCGGCCAGCGGCGCAGGACCCCAGTACACGATCAGGCACTGCAGCCGCAGCGCGTTGGCCTCCCAGCGCTCGCTGCCAACCGTGCGCACCAGCTCCAGCGCGCGCTCGACCTCCTCGCGGGCCTCCTCGGTCTGGCCGATCGCCCAGTTCATGTAGGCCAGCAGGTACCAGGCCTTGGCCTGCCCGAGATGGTCCTCCAGGCGCTCCAGCAGCGGCAGGGTCCGCTCGATCTGCTCGCGCCCGCCCGCAAGGAACGACTCGAGATCCTGGAACGCGGTCACATACAGCCGCCCCAGCTCGGCGTGCACCGCGGTGGCCTCGTCACCGCTCGAGCGGGCGGTCTCCAGGATGTCCTCGTAGACCCGCAGCGCGCGCTTGAGCTCCCCGGCCGCCTGCAGCGCATCGGCAAGGTCGGGCAGAATCTGGAGCCTGGTCGGATCATCGGCAGGCAGCAGCCGTGACGCCCGGCCCAGCCACGAGCAGGTCAGCGGGATGTCGCCGCGGAGCGCGGCACGCTGCCCGGCCGCTGCGTAGCGCTCACCGGCACGGCGTGCAAGCTGCCGTGCGTGCTCGTCCAGCGGACCCTGCTTGCGGCGGTAGCGGTAGGACTCGTTGAGGTGGTAGCCGATCATCTCGTCGAACTGGCTGATGCGCTCGCCGGCGGTCTGCTCCAGGTGGTCGGCGTGGCGCTCGTGCAGCTCGGCCCGCACCGACTCGGTCATGCGCTCGTAGACCACGCTGCGGATCAGGATGTGGCGGAAGCGGTAGCCCTCGCCGCTCTCGGACGGCAGCGGCACCGCGGCCGACCGGTCCGGCTGCACCAGCTCCTGACGCACCAGCGCGTCCAGCCGGGCGGCGACCTGCATCGGCCGTATCGCCGGCGACAGCGCCTCGATGTCGGCGGTGTGGAACCGCTCACCCACGACGGCGGCACGCTCGATGATCTTGCGGTCGTCTGGGTGCAGCCGGTCCAGCCGCGCCGACAGCAGCGCCTGGATCGACGGCGGCACCGACTGCTCCGACAGGTCCGCCGTGGCGATCCAGCGCCCCTCCAGCTCCCGCAGCACACCCCGGTCGATCAGCGTGGCCAGCAGCTCCTCCACGATCAGCGGATAGCCCTGCGCCAGGTAGGTGATGTGCGCCAGCGCCTCCGGGTCCAGCGGCCGCGAGCCCAGCAGGTGGGACACCAGCTGCTCACCCTCCTGATCCCCCAAGGGCGACAGCAGCATCGAGGTGGCGTTCAGCCGCCCACCCGGCCACATCCTGCGCCGCTCGAACAGCTCGTCCGGGCGGGCCATGCACACCAGCATGATCGGCTCGTCAGTGGCGCTCTCGGCGATGTACTCCAAGGTGTCGAGCAGGACCGGCTGGGCCCACTGCAGGTCCTCGAATCACCGGGCAGCTCGCTGGCTGCGTCGGTGATGCCCAGCAGCTGCTCGATCTGCGACAGTGCCTGCCGGTCCCGCTCGTCGGAGCCAAACAGCGACGTCAGCCGCTCGTGCGCCACCGTCGGGTCGTCGGTCGGGGCGATCCCCGCCGCCCGGCGCGCGATCTGCACCACCGGCCAGAACGTCACCGCGTCGCCGTACTCCAGGCAGTGCCCGCGCAGCACCAGCGCCCGATCCTCGAGGCCACGACGGAACTCGTCGGCCAGCCGGGTCTTGCCCACCCCGGCGCGGCCGAGGACGGTCACCAGATGGCAGCTCCGCTCCGCCACGACCCGGGCGAACAGGGCGAGCAGCAGCTCGTGCTCCAGGTCACGGCCGAGCATGGGTGCCCGCAGGCGCGGGATCCGCCCCGGCTTGCCAGGCAGCACCTCCAGCAGCCGGAACGCCGACACCGGCTCGGCCACCCCCTGCAACACCAGCTCCTTGACCTCCTCGGTGCGCACCGCGTCCCGCACCAGCTGGTGGGTATCCTCACCGATCAGCACGCCACCCGGGTCGCCCATCTCCTCGAGGCGTCTGGCCACGTTGGCCGCCGGGCCGGTGATCCGCTCCTCCAGCGAGTCCGCCTCGTGCACCAGCACCCTGCCGGTGTTGATCCCCACCCGCACCTGCAACGGCACGCCGTGCTCACGCTCCAGGTCCTCACCGAGCGGCCCCAGCGCCTGCTGCAGCTCCAGCCCCGCCCGCACCGCACGCAGGGCGTCGTCGTCGTGCGCCACGGGGATGCCGAACACCGCCATGACGCTGTCGCCGTGCCGCTTGCCGGGCAGCCCGCCATGGCTGCCGAGCACGCGCCTGGCGGTCTCCGCGAAGCGGTCCATGGTGCGCTGCAGCGTCTCCAGCCCGAGCTGCTCACTGAGCTCTGTCGAGCGGACCACGTCGCAGAACACCACGGTCACGACCTTGAGCTCACCCTCCTCCGCGGAGGAGGCCGACCTGAGCCGCGTCCCGCAGGTGAGGCAGAAATTCGCCTGCTCCGGGACCTCAGTCCCGCAACTCGGGCAAGTCGCCATAGTCGTCATATCCGCAGTATGCAGGATTCTGACGAGGATCGAGCAAGGGGCGTGTGCGCCAGCTCAGGAAATTTGCTCCCCGAGCCGCTGGGCGAGCAGCGCCTCGACCACGTCGGAGCGCGTGAACTCCTCGTAGGCGTAGGCGGCGGCGCGCACGCCGTTGAAGTAATTCGTCAGGTTGAGCCGCTCGTCAGGAGCGTGTATGCGGTCATCCGGCAGCATGACCCCCAGGTAGATACAGGAGGCGGCGAGCGTGTCGCTCAGCGCCCGCTCCGGCCCCGAGCCGCCCTCGCGGGTGAACACCGGCTCGATTCCCCAGGCGCGTGCCACTGCGCGCCGCGCAGCCTGGTTGCCGGGGTGGTCGAGCGGCGTGAGGCACGGCCTGACGCCGTGCAGGAACTCGACCGATACCTCGGCGCCCTCTGGGGCGTTGCCGGCGACCCAGCGCTCGAACAGCGGCCGCAGCGTGGCCGGGTCCTGGTCGGCGACCAGCCGGAACGACACCTTGGCGTGGGCCTCTGCCGGGATCACCGTCTTGGAGCCGGTCCCGGTGTAGCCGCCCCAGATACCGCAGATGTCGGCGCTCGGCCGACCCCCGATGCGCTCCAGCGGGGTCCAGCCCTGCTCGCCCGGCAGCGCGCGGACGCCGGCGGTGCGCTCGAATGCCGCCGGGTCGAAGGGCAGCGCCGCGAACTGCGCCCGCTCCTCGTCGCTCAGGTCGAGCACGCGGTCGTACCAGCCGGGAACGGCGATGCGCCCGCGCTCGTCCCTGAGCCCGGCGAGCAGCTCCACCAGCGCGGCGACGGCGTTCGGCACGGTTCCGCCGAATTCGCCGGAGTGCAGGTCGGCGTCGGCGGTGCGCAGGTCGACCTGGAAGTAGGCCATCCCCCGCATGGCCGTGACCAGCGACGGCACGTCCAGCGCGTACATGCCCGTATCCGAGACGAAGATCAGGTCGCAGGCCAGCCGATCACCATGCTCGGCCAGGAACGCCTCGATGTTGGGTGAGCCGGCCTCCTCCTCGCCCTCGACGAGGAACTTGAGGTTGACCGGCAGGCTGCCGTCAGCGGCCAGCAGGTGGCGCACGGCGGCGAGCTGGAAATGGATCTGGCCCTTGTCATCGGAGGCGCCGCGGGCGTAGAGGCAGCCGTCGCGCACGGTCGGCTCGAACGGTGGGGTGGTCCACTGGTCGAGCGGGTCGACCGGCTGCACGTCGTGGTGACCGTACACGGTGATGGTCGGCGACCCGGCGCCCGCGCCCATCCACTCCGCGTAGACCGCGGGCTGGCCGCCGTCGACGGCGAGGATCTCCGCGTACAGCCCGGCCGTCTCCATCAGCTCCGCCAGGTGCTCGGCGGAGCGCCGGACATCGGCGGAGTACCTGGGATCGGTGGAGATGGAGGGGATCGCGCACCACTCCGACAGCTCAGCGATGAGCGAGGAGGCCTCAGCCTTCACGAAGGCGTCGATGTCAGCCACAAAGGTGCTCCCTGGAGACGAGGGACGAGCGAACCGCTGATGACCCACGGAGGCTATCAGAGAGCGAGCGGCGTCCCTCCGGAGAGCTCTCTACGTAGCGCCCAGGTCGTCCCTGGGCCGATCGGTCCACGCGCCCTCCCACCGTTTCAGCATCGTGATTCGCCAGTTTGCAGTAGGTCCACTACAGTAGATGCCCGCGCTCTAGCGGGAGCTCGTGGGTTCGTACCGCCCGACCGAGGGAACGAGGGGGTATGTCTCCGGGCTTGGACAGGCTCCGGGGGTCCTTTCGTCGTTTTCGGGGTCCCTGGCTGTCATGCAGGGAGGTCAGGATGGACCAGAGCATCGCTGCTCTCGGACGTCGCCTCGTCGCCGTAGAAGTCGCCGACTGCCCGACGTGCCTGAGCGCCGGCAGCGTCCGTCGGGGCGTCTGCGACATCTGCGGGGCGCGCCCCATCAACGCCCACGCCCAAGCTCCGCTTCCCTGACCGCGTCGCTCGACAGCCCACCTGACACCGCTGGCCGTCCTCGATCTGCCGCGGAGGAAGCCTGCGCCTGGTTGCCTTGTGCCGGCGCAGGGTAGGATGACCTGCGAAGGGGAGTAGTCTCGAGGCGGAAACGCCTTGCGAGCACGCCGTCAGGACGGTGGGCGCCATTCGCCCACCCGGCGCCTCACCCGGCCCTTCGGGGCTCGGGCGGACGAGACCTTCGGACTGAGCAGGACCCGCACACTCACGGTCGCTGCACGAGCCCGAAGGAGGTCCGTTGGCACAGCTCCCGGCCAAGACCCGGCGCCACAGCACCGCTGGCACGCGCCGCCGCTGGCTCCCGCTGCTGCTTGCCATCGTCATCGCCCTCCCGGGCACCGCCCTCGGCGTCGCCCAGCTGCTCCATGCCGGCGTCCCCGAGCTGGCACCCTGGGTCCAGGCCGCGACCTTCGGGCTCGCGGTCATCAGCGCGGCGTTCGTGCTGGCGTGGGCGGCCGAGGCGGCCCAGCTCGACGTCTCGGCGAGCCTCGCGATCGGCGTGCTGGCGCTCATCGCGGTCCTGCCGGAATACGCGGTCGGCTTCGTCTTTGCCTGGAAAGGCGGCAACGACGTGCAACGCTACGGGCCGGACTGCCTCACCCCGGGTGGCGGCGAGTCGAACTGCTCGCTGGTGCTCGCCAACATGACCGGGGCGAACCGGCTGCTGATCGGCGTCGGCTGGGCGATGGTGGTGTTCATCGCCTGGTGGAGGATGCGTGGCCGCAGGCGCCCGCCGAAGGGCACCCGGGTGGCTGCGCACGGTCCGGCCGCCCGCCGCTACGGCATCCAGCTCGAGCGCTCCAGGGCGGTGGAGCTGTCGTATCTCGCCCTGGCCACGGTCTACTGCCTCAGCCTGCCGCTCAAGCGCACGGTGACCCTGGTCGACGCGGTCATCCTGGTCGGCATCTTCATCGCCTACACCCTCCGCATCTCGCGAGCGCCGACCTCCGAGCCCGACCTGATCGGCCCGTCCGCCGCCCTCGGCGACCTGTCCCGCGGCCGGCGCCGTACCAGCGTTGCCGCGCTGTTCGTCTTCGCCGCGGCGGTGATCCTGCTGGTCGCCGAGCACTTCGCCGAGGCGCTGGTGGCCACCGGCACCGAGCTGGGCGTGAGCCAGTTCTTCCTGGTCCAGTGGCTCGCACCCATCGCCTCGGAGGCGCCGGAGCTGCTGGTGGCCGGCCTCTACGCCTGGCGGCTCAAGACCGGCGACGCACTCACCACGCTGGTCTCCTCCAAGGTCAACCAGTGGACCCTGCTGGTCGGGACGCTACCGGTGGTCTTCGCGATCTCCTCCGGCAGCCTCCACGGGCTGCCGATCGCACCGGCGCAGCGCGAGGAGCTGCTGCTCACGGCCGCGCAGACCGTGTTCGCGCTCGCCATCCTGTCCGACCTCGCCATCTCCGTGCGCGAGGCAACCGCCCTGTTCGCGCTGTTCGCCGCCCAGTTCCCGCTTCGCGCCGTGCTGCCTCCCTCGGCGCGCGGCACCGAGCTGCTCGCCGTGTCAGCCATGTACCTGGCGTTCGGCGCGCTGCTCATCGTCCGCCACCGCGTCCAGCTCCTGCAGCGGATGCGCGACGGCTTCCGCGCCCCCTACTCCGTGCTGGAGCAGCCGTCGGTCGAGGAGCAGGCGCCCGCCCGCGCCCCGGCGGGCGGCTGAGCTCAGGGCGCCGTGTCGGCTCCGGCCTGGCCGAGCGCGGCAACGTCCCGAGGACGCTCGCAGAACAACGCCAGGCTCGCGGTGAAGCCGTGCAGGAAGTTGTGCCCGCCGACCGGGCCCAGCTCGCCCTGTGCGAAGAAGCCAGCCAGGGGCGCGTCGGCGGTCGCCTTCGCAACCCTGGCGGCGTCGTGGTCCGGCTCGCTGAACAGCCGCCGCCCGCGCCCGTTGCAGGAGAACAGCAGCGTGCCCCGCGGGTCCCAGCCGGGAACCGGGGCCAGCAGCAGCTCGAGGTCCTCGCTCGCCGCCGCCGCGTCCCGCACGTGGAACTGCAGCGTCTGGCCAAGCTCCACGCGGTCGCTGATGGCAATCGTGCCGTTCTCCTCGTCGACCCCGGTGAGCGAGCGGATCAGGAAGTCGCCGCGCCCGAAGCTCACCTTGTGCTCGTCGATCACCCGGCCCATCTGGACCCCGCGCATGAGCAGCGCCTGCTCGGTGGGGCCCGAGCGCACGATCAGCTCGCGCAGCCGCTCCAGCGCCGGGCGGCCACCCAGCTCGTGCACGACATTGCCGTCGCAGCGGGTCACCGTGAACGGCGAGCCGATCGGGCGGCAGCCCTGGCTGACCACCGTGCGGACCTCGACCGGCCCGCTGATCGCCACGCCAACCGCGCCGCTTTCCAGCGCCTGGTCGCCGAGCAGCAGCCGGTGCCGCTCTGGCGAGTCCCCACCAGAGGCCATGCCGCCCATCACCCGCACCTGCGGCTGCTCCTCGTTGAGGTGCCGCACGAAGCTGTCAGCGGGGAAGCTGAAGGGGTCGGCCAGGAGCAGCACATCGGGACGCACCGACAGGTCGAGCTCCGGCCACCCGGCCACACCGTAGCCGCCGCTGAGCTCGACCAGGTCGAGGGCGAAGGCCTGCACGTGCACGCCGGGCAGCAGCGCCGCCCACACCACCAGCGCTGGGCCCTCCTCCAGCTCCCGGCCGGCGGCGATCACGCCCTCGGCGGTGCAGCCCATGATGGTGGTGGTGCCGGTTCGCTCCGAGAGCCCCAGCGCGATGCCGCCGGCCGCATCGGCGTGGTGCATGGAGAAGAAGCAGACCACCAGGTCCGGGCGCCCGCCCACCTGCTCCAGCACCGAGGGCATCACCTCGTCCAAGGCCCGCTGGTGGTCGAGGGCGGTCGACACGGCGGCGCCGAAGCAGAGCATGCCTTGCTCCCCGGATGCGTGACGGACACGTCCAAGCTGAGGCTACCCTGATCGGCTGGGTCATGCGCCGGCGCCGACCCACTCGAAGCGGGCGGCCTGCGGCTGCAGCCAGCGGCCCCCCCAGGTGAAGCCGTGCCGTGCCATCGCCGCGACCAGCCGCTGGTCGACCGGCGGCTCGCCCCTCCCGGTGAGGTCGAGCGCGATCCCCCATGCCTGGTGGTCCAGCCCGCCCGGTCCGGCGCCGGGGCGTGGCCGCACGCAGCCGCCCACGCGCCCGAAGGCGTCGACGTCGATCAGCGCCTCGAGTCCCTCGCGCTGCACGTCCGCCATGGCGAGGCCCAGGTCGTTGACGATTGCCCGGTGACAACGGACCTGGCCGAGCACCGGGATGGTCTGGGTGGCGATATTGCTCTGGACCCAGCCTGGCTCGGCCACCGGCCTGGCCAGGCTGGTCACGGCGAACTCGCCGAAGCGGGCCTTGACCTGGGCGAGCGGCAGGGTGCCGTCGCCGGCGCGGAACCACGGCCCCTGGCCGGGGCGGCGGAAGCCGAGCGTGTTGCCGTGCAGCAGCCCGCGCACGGCCGTCTCCAGCGTCGCCTGCGCCCCGCGCGGCCGTAGCAGCAGGTAGCCGACCTCGTCGATGCCGAGGCGGCGGCCGCGCTCGAGGTCCATGGCGACCTCGTAGCCGCCGAGCAACCGGTCGTCGACCACGCCGCTGACCGTGTACGAGCGGCTCCCGGTGAGCCGCAGGTGGCCGCTCTTGCGGATCTTGCGCAGGCTCGCGCCGGTGCGCGACAGCACCACGCCGCGGCTCAGCATGTCCACGAGCTGCACGCCGGCGGGGCCGACCGCGGCCGCGTAGGCGTCGGGGTCGACCGCCATCGCCTCGACCGGGATCACCGGATAGCCGCGCTTGCCGCTGGCGGCGGGCAGCAGCCCGGTGCGCACGGCGGAGATGGCCGCGACCCTGGACGAGTCGCGCACGCGGCCGACCTCGGTGGTGGAGAGCCGGTCAGCGGCCCAGACGAGCACCTCGCCCTTGAACAGGGCGAGGTTGGTGGCCGTGGTCCCGGCGACGCGGATGCCGCGCCGGGCGGCCTGGGAACCGACCGTGCCGGTGCCGGCGACCAGCAGCAGCGCCGTGCTCACCGTCGCCACCATCAGACTGGCCAGGATCACGAGCGCGCGTCGCCGTGCGCCCATTCCGATCGACCCCCTTCTCGGCTCCCGCAAGCGTAACGTCGGCACGCCGCCGCGCCCAGAGGGTCATCGCCTTGGTTACTGCATCGAGATCGAGATCGAGATGGCGCGTTTGCGCCCCTGCGCCGTTGGGCAAGCTGCTCGCGCCCATGTGTCTCCCCAGCAAGGGTCAATCTGCCCGTGCATGACGAGCGTTCATTGTCCGGCGGGGCGTCCGCCGAGCGGCAGCGACAGCTGGAGGACGCCTGCGCCGAGGCGAGTGAGACCATCGAGGCGGCCCGCGCCGCAAGCGATCGCGCGAACCTGGTCCTGCGCACGACCGACCGGGTGCTGGCGCGGGTCGCCAGCGCGCTGGAGCGCCGAGCGAGGACCTGACGCCGGACCTAGAACGCGGCCAGCAGGACCGGCTGCTCGACCAGGTCGCGCAGATGCGCCAGGAAGCGGGCGGCGTAGGCGCCGTCGACGACGCGGTGGTCGAAGGAGACCGAGAGGGTCATCAGCTGCCGGACGGCGAGCTGCCCGTCCACCACCCAGGGACGGGGAGCGATCAGGCCGGTGGCGATGATCGCGCACTCCGGCTTGTTGATGATCGGGGTGCCGGCCTCGACCCCGAACCCGCCCACGTTGGTGATGGTGATGGTCCCGCCGGTCAGATCCTCCACCCTGGCCCTGCGCTCGCGCGCCAGCGTGCTGACGCGCGCGATCTCGGCGGCGAGGTCGAGGACGCCGAGGGTGTCCGCGTCCTTGACGTTCGGCACCAGCAGCCCGCTCTCGGTGTCTGTGGCGATGCCGAGGTTGACCCAGCCCTTGACCACGATCTCGCTGGCGTCCTCGTCCCAGGCGGAGTTCATCAACGGGTACTGGCGCAGCGCGGCGCAGATCGCCCTGGCGATGACGGCAAGCGGCGTCACCTTGACCTCGGCCGCCGCCGGCAGCGCCCTGAGCTGCTCGCGCAGCGCCATCAGGCCGCTGGCGTCGACGGTGAGGAACTCGGTGACGTGCGGGATCGAGAACTTCGACGCCACCATGGCCGCGGCGATCTGCTTGCGCGTGCCGCGCACCGGGATGCGCTGCTCGGTCCGCTCCCGGGCCGGGCGGAGCGCTGGCGGAGGCTCGGCCTGGGGGACGCCGGCCGGCGCGGCTGCCCCACCGGCCCCGGCCGAGACCAGGGCACGCTCGACGTCCTCACGGGTGATGCGGCCGTCCTTGCCGCTGCCGTCGACCTGCCCGAGGTCGACACCCCGCTCCTTGGCGTACTTGCGGACCGGGGGGGTCGCCCTGGGCCGCGTGGCCGGCGGCGCGGCATCGGCGCGACCTGGGCCGCTCGAGCCGCCGTGGCTGGCCAGACGGCGCCGGCGCCGAAGCTGCTGGCGCTCGCCCGGACCGACCAGGGTGGGCTGCCGGCTGTCATCCGCCTCCCGCGAGGCCTGGGCGGCGCCGTTGCCGGCCACCCCCGCGGCGCTCTCGCCACTGTCGACCTTGATCAGCGGTGCGCCCACCTCGACCGTGTCGCCCTCACCGGCGTGCAGCTTGACGACCGTGCCCGCGAAGGGGGCGGGGATCTCGACCATCGCCTTGGCGGTCTCGACCTCGACGATCGGCTGGTTCAGGGCGATGGTGTCGCCCTCCTGGACCAGCCAGCGCACCACTTCGGCCTCGGTCAGCCCCTCGCCGAGGTCGGGGAGCTTGAAGTCACGCTCTGGCAACGCAGCTCTCCTCCGCGCTCGCTCAGTACTCCAGTGACCGCTGCACCGTCCACAGGATGCGGTCGATGCTCGGCAGGTGGACCTCCTCCAGCCTGGCCGGGGGGTAGGGGATGTTCAGGCCGGCGCAGCGTAGCACCGGCGCCTCCAGGTGGAGGAAGGCGGCCTCGCTCACGCGAGCGGCGACCTCGGCACCGACGCCGAGGAACTCGGGGGCCTCGTGCACGACCACCATGCGGCCGGTCCTGCTCACCGAGGCGATCAGCGTGTCCTCGTCCAAGGGGACGATGCTGCGCAGGTCGATGACCTCGAGCGCGCCGAGCCCCTCCTCCTCGGCGGCCTGCGCCGCGTCCAGCGCGACCTTGACCATGGGGCCGTAGGCAACCAGGGTGCAGTCGCCGCCGTCGCGCAGCACCGCCGCACGTCCGATCGGCTCGGTGGTGACCGGCAGGTCCAGCTCCTGCTTGGCCCAGTAGCGGCGCTTGGGCTCCAGGAAGATCACCGGGTCGTCCAGCTCGATCGACTGGCGCAGCAGCGAGTAGGCGTCGGCGGGGGTGGCCGGCGTGACGACCTTGAGACCGGCGGTGTGCGCATACAGCGCCTCGGGGCTCTCGGAGTGGTGCTCGACCGCGCCGATGCCCCCACCGGAGGGGATGCGCACCACAACGGGCATGGGCTGGAGGCCCTTGGAGCGGTTCCGGTACTTGGCCAGATGGCTGACGATCTGGTCGAGGGCGGGGTAGCTGAAGCCGTCGAACTGGATCTCCGCCACCGGCCGGTAGCCGCGGATGGCGAGCCCGATCGAGATGCCGACGATGCCCGACTCGGCCAGCGGCGTGTCCATCACCCGCTGCTCGCCGAAGTCCTTCTGCAGGCCGTCGGTGATGCGGAAGACGCCGCCGAGGGTGCCGATGTCCTCGCCCAGCAGGACCACCCTGTCATCGGCCTCCATGGCGTCGCGCAGTGCCGTGTTGAGCGCCATGGCCATGGTGATCTGTGCCATCGCTCAGCCCTCCTCCGCGACGAACTGGGCCTCGTACCGCTCCAGCTGCTCGAATTGTCGCAGCAGCGTCAGGGGCGGATCTGCGTAGACGTGCTCGACCAGGTCCCGCAGCGGCGGGTCGGGCATCTCCTCGACGGCGGAGCGGATGCGCGCGGCGGTGGCGTCGGCGTCGGCCTTGGCCCGACGGTCCAGCTCGTCCGACCACAGTCCCGCCTTCTCGAGGAAGGCGCGGTAGCGGCCGATGGGCTCCCGGGCCATCCACATGTCAAGCTCGTCCGCGGTGCGGTGACGGGTGGGGTCGTCGGTGGTGGTGTGGGCCCCGAGGCGGTAGGTGATCGCCTCGACCAGGGTCGGCCCGCCGCCGTCGCGGGCACGGTCGGCGGCCGCCTTGGTGACCGCGTACACGGCCAGCACGTCGTTGCCGTCCACCTGCACGCCTGGGAAGCCGAAGCCGAAGGAGCGCCGCCAGATCGGCGCGGCCATCTGCTTGGACAGCGGCACCGAGATGGCCCACTGGTTGTTCTGGCAGAAGAACACCACCGGCGCGGCGTTCACGGCGGCGAAGTTGAA
>WNGB01005465.1_pt1 | contig 25665 bp, 20 predicted proteins | sample 5400681 | NCBI WGS metagenome assembly WNGB01 (sample SAMN13153367, study PRJNA577476) | soil metagenome | isolation source: 115 cm soil or saprolite under grassland replicate 2 | place: USA:California | collected 2016-06-15
CCACCAGGGCTTCTGCGTGTTCCGCCCGGCCAAGGTGCGAGATTCCTTTCAGATTCGCCTGCCAGTAGCCGACGTTCTGATCGTAGAGCCGGTCAATCACGTGTTCCCGCAGGAGCAGATACCCAAACTGCGCATCGGGATGGTGGGCCAGCAATTCCGGCGGGATCAGATTGGCCTGTTGAATCGTGGCGTTGTCGTCGCCCCGGCGGATCGCGTTCAAGACTTGTTCGCGCAGCCAAATGAGATCCGCCTTTAGCTGCGACAACATGGCCACCGACGTGAAAGTTCGAGTGAGAGGCTCGTGCCCGTGCAACAGGTGCTTGGGATGTTTCTCAACAACGACATCAATCGCGTCGAACAGCCCTTGTAAATTGCCTTCCTCCACGAAAGGCGCGCCGAGATACGGCATAATGAAATCTCCCACAAACAGCACGCCTTGGTCTGGCAGTGCTTCTGGCGTAGAAACGCACGTCCGGATTCAGGGAGCGAAAGTACGCGTGCCCGCCAATGTGATCCCAGTGGGCATGCGTAATGAAGACCGTGGTCAATTTCGGCAGACTCGGCGTGTGCGCCCTCAGCGCTTCGTAGGCGGCCTTGGCCGAATCGGGTCGCGTACCGGCATCAATCGCGATAAGCTGTTGCCGATCCTCCGAGACGACGAAATAGTATTCCGTGAACTCAAAACCTGAAAGTGCATACACCCGGCCCGGTACGGTCTCGGCGATGCGCTTCGGCGCAAATGCATGGCCGCGCTCGCGGTCTTCCGAGAACGGAGTCATCAGCACAATCGGTTTGTTGAGGTCCGCATAGCCGCTGCGCCGCAGATACTCTTCAGACTTGGTTTTATCACCCTCGGCGCTGGCGAACCTTGCCAGTTGGAAATAAACCTCCCGCAGCCATCCGCCAGGGGGAGCTTTTTCAACGTTGTCAACACACCATTGCAACTCCTCCTGCGCGGCCTTTCCCTGATGGAAACGGTTGGGAAGCTGCGCGCGGACCGTGCCGGCGACCCAATTCACAACGAAGATCTGGCCACCGCAAAGTTTTTTGGCCCGGTCCAGCATGGCAATCGTCTCCTTCACCCAACCGATTCGGCGCAACAGCGGGACGGCGTGCGCCTGTTGCGCTCGCAACAAGGCGATCACGCTTAGATACAGCGCTTTTTGAGAATCCGGGAGACGCGGCTCGAATTCCTTTAACCGGGCGGAGAAAAACTCCGCGCCTTCGGCGTGCCGGTTCGCGCTGGCATACTGCGCCATGAGCAGAAAGAGAAGCTGCGGGTCTTGTGGCGGCCCAGCCTGATTCACGGCCTTCAGGTAATCCAGGTCGGGCCGAGTAGCGGCGGCAGACGGCCGGGCCGCATCCGCCTTGAGGAGTGGAGTCCCGATTATGCTCAGGCCGAGCAGGACACCAATGATCAAGTTTAGCCTTTTGCGATTCATAATTCCTTTCCCGAATTGGCGTGATAACGCTTCATTTGATCCATTCGTTACGAAGGAAAGCAACGCGCGAATGCCCTGAGCCATTGGGGATTTCCGCGGATGCGAATTCTTCGTGTGAGCAGCGACCACAACAGGTTCTTTTCCTTCGCCACAAATCAAAGCCGCGTTTCCGAATCAGCGGTGACGTGAATGTTGGACTGGCCCCTGAGACCCTGTTCGACTTTGATTGTGTCGTCGCGGATAACCACTGTCGCTTCAGTCGTTTCTTTCCCGGTGAACGTGAAGTGATAAGTCGCGTCCAGTCTCCCTGCCGCGCCCCGCTGAAATGAATGTGGCATCCCTGCCAACAGGGCGCGAATGCTGCGCGGACGCAATGAACCGCGCACGTGGCGGACCGTCTTGTGCGGATAACGCTTTTCCACGTGCGCCTCAGCGTCCGAGCCGGGAATGACATAGACGGGCTCTGACTTCGCTTGCAATGGGCGCACGATTTCGTCCGTGAACGCTTTCTTCGACGCCAGAAATGGCCCGATCACGTCGTCGCCCGCCGGGCACACCGCCATGCAATACGCGGCCTTGTAATTCGCGCCGAAGCCCAGGCTTTGCCACACCGAGATACTTTCCGAATCCTTCACCCGTCGCCGATAATCAAGTCCACTGCGGCTGTCAGCAACGGTCTCAACCCAGTCATTAAACCCGCCCATGAACTCGCGGTAATTGTGCGTGTAGCACGAGGAGAAATTGAATGCTCCGTCCGCGCCAATCGCTCAATTCCTCCATACTCCACCCAGGTTTTGCCCTGAGCGCGGCCAGGATTGGCGTTTGCGTGGGGCGGATTCCGTGACGGCGCAGTTCGGCGTCAAAAAATTGAGTCACCGCCCGTGTCACCCAGCGCAAGTTGAAGCAGACGCAGTTTTCCATTGCGGCAAGATCGAGTTCTTTTGTCATCTTGGTGTGCATATACACAATAAATCTGGATCTGGCAACGGTTTTTTGAAAATTGTGGATGGTTTTTGAAGAGCACCGCGGAAGCCGGCATGAATAACGCCTTTTCGGATCTCGCGAGAATCATCTTGTATTCGATGTCGCCCGCGCGCTGTTGCCGCTCGGTGAAGGAGACGTTGAAGTCGGTGCCAACCGAGGACGCCCCGGGAAACGTCCACCCCATCCGCCGCTTGTCCGCTTGAATCTTCGGGAGCGGCGACAGGGACACCTGCAGCCTATTCGTGATGAACCCGCATGTCACACTCCCGCCGGCACGCCCGGCCAACAGCGGTTGCAAGCTATTCGAGCCATTTGTGATCGGTGCGGCTTGTGGCACGAACAGCGCTCGGCTCGCAGTCGGTTGATTAGTCGCCAAGGCGGAATCGAATTCCTCATTCGTTGACTCGCGCTCGATAGAATCGCTGGCGGCCGGCCTGGATCGTCAGGTCGTAGAAGTAGATGAACGGGGCGGAAGGCACGTAGAACGTCAAAGGATAGTGTTCCGGGAGATCCACCCAGTTTCCGCGACCAAGTTCGTCCGAGCACTGGATCACGGCGGTGTGGTACTCCATCGGATACCAGATCACGGCCGTTCCCGGGTCCATCGCAATCTGCAAAGCAAAGGGCGGGAGCGCCACCTCGGCGCAAAGGTTCGGAAGTCGCGGGGTGGGCTGGGAAAAAAAGACGAGGCCATGCGGGCAGCGGCCCTGGCTGACATCATTCGTTTGCTGGCCGGAGCGGACCATATCCGCCAGCGTGCCGTCGGGCCGGAACAGCGCGATCGAGTCACCGGACTTGGCCAGTTTGAAATTGACGTGCAAGTCACCCCCCGGTCGAGACTCATCGGGCTGGTTGTCGGCCCAGACAAGAAGAAATCCATTGGGCGGAACGATGTAGCCGGACGGCACCACAAATTGGTTGGTGAGTAACAGATTATCGGTGAGCGAAAAGCCAGTTAGGTCTATTCCGACAGGCGTAGGGTTGCGCAGTTCGAACCAATCATCGAACTGGCCATCGGCCGGGTCTGGATAGCGGGTGTTGCTGGCCATCCATTCGTTGATGAGCACCGTCCGCTCCGTTTTCGGGGTGTAAACATTCGGCGCACCGGGCGTCGGATAATCGAGAAGGTAACCTTCATCGGTGTGAGAACCTGTGGCGTTGGCCCCGTAGGACCGATCCGGTTGAACAAAGACGCTCTGCCCATAATGCAGCCAATCCACGAACAGATCCCAAGTGTGTCGCGCTTCAACGTGCCGCGTCAAAGTAACGTAGCCGTAATTGGTGGTCGCGCGGAAACCGGCATGCCACTCATTGGCGGTGGTCTGTTGCGCTTCACCATCCAGCCAGACCAAAGGAAAACCTCCTGCCGCGGCCATACTGCCGGCCGGAAACCGCCAGCGCGTCGGCTCCTGATAATTATCGCTGAGCTGAAAGCCGCCCAGATCCAGCGCCTGCGCCTCCGCATTGTAGAGCTCGATCCATGGGTCGGGCTGGCCGGCATGGTCGGTGATGTTGGTCACGTTCCACGGCAGGATTTCGTTGACCGTCAGGAATGGAAACGACGGCAAGTCGTCGCGAAGGGAATTCTCGGCGCCTGGCGTCGGCGGCGCGTCAGGGCCAACCGCCCAGTTGCCGGGACGCGAGCTGTCCTGGGCCGGGTCGATCAGTTGGAGAGAACGGCCCGGCTGCGCATCGGGCCACGGATAGCCACCGGAAAAAGCGAAGTTAACACCGCCGACGCTAAAGCTCAGGCCGTAAGGAAAAATCGGCCTTCCATCGAGAGGATCCACCAGGAATCCATAGTATTCGCCGGCCACACGAGCCTGTGCTCCAAATACTCTACAATACGCTGAACGGGACTTCACGATCACCAGGAACTCCCCCGGTCGGATCACGGTTCCGGGCAGGAAGTAAAAGCTCACGGGCAAAGGCCCAGAGCTGCCCTCCACAGTGGCGCCACCCAAATCGTAAGCAGTCGTCTCGGAGCGATTGTGAATCTCGATGAAATCCGAGAAGGGCGTATTCAGATAGCTGAAAACCTCATTGATCACCAGGTTGCCAAACGGTGGCGCGGCAAGGCCGTTGCAGACCACAGTGAGCCGGTTGCTCGTTCCGGCGATGGCGTTGCCCAAGCGATCCAGGGCCTGAACGATGAGCTGGTTGGTCCCGGTCCTTAGCGCAAAACCCATGCTCCAATTCGAGATGCTGCTCCAGTTGACCTGAAAGTTGGTGCCGTTAATCGTGATGACGCGCGTGTTCAGCGGCGCCGTGCCGCTGAGGATAAGGTAATTGCTGTCCGTGACAGTGAACGTGTTCGCCGGTGCGGTGATCGCCCAGCCTGGCGCAAGGCCGGCCAACTGCGCCTGCAAGAAAGCTCTTCGTTGCGCGACATGCGTTTTGATCGGCGCCGGGTCGTTGCTCAGTTTCTCGCGGCTCGCCCAACGGTCGCGCGCAGCTTGTGTCATCCAAAAGCGGTAAGCACCGAATGCATTCGGATAGTCGACTTCACCGAAGCGCACCAGGCACTCGCGGCCGGGCGCATCCTGCGGGTAACGACTGGCAGCGCTCGGCTCGAAACCATCGCGTGCTTCCAGATAAAACGCCACCAACGTGCCTGCAGATTGGCCAGGTATCTGGCCGGTAAAAACAGCATCGCCCGCGACCTCATCCCCTCCCGCCCCATCGTCGTGCATCGTCACGCGGAACCAATTCGTCGTCGGATCGAGCCGATACCAGAGCGCCACATCAGTAATGCCATCCGGATCATCCACCCGCGCGGTCACCGTGACTGCTTCGCCCGCGCCTGGCAGGATCGGCCGGTGAGTTGTGTCATAAAATTGCGGCCCAGTGTTAGCGGTCCAACGACTGTTGCGGTAGCCCGGTGTCCCGCCGTCTCTGTAAGGCAGCGTCGCGAAGGCTTCCAGGTAACTGCCCTTGAGGCGAAGCAGAATCTCCGGGTTGCCGCGAAGCGAGCGGACTTGGGCGCGAATGGTGGCCGTCGTGCCGGGCAGCAGGGGGGAGGTCAGCGCCGTGCGGAGGCCGTTGGGACCCGGATCTCCGCGTCCGGTCGCGCGCAGGTGCAGAGCGGTCGAGCCGTCCACGCTCGCGCCATTCTCCACCGTGGTCCGTTCGTGCGTGCCTTGGGTCAGCCAGCCGCTTAGCCCGTTCTCAAAGTTTCCATTCAGCACCCGGTTCGCTCCATCTCCGGCAACGACCTCGACGTTGTCCACCAGCGCCTCGCCTGGACCGAGCAGCATGATTTGCAACGCGTCGCATGGGCCGACCCCCAAATCGACCACACCGGTTTGTTCGACCGTGACCCAGTTTCCCCCGTCTGTGACTGCACTGTCGGCCCAGACCTCCGGGACACGAGCGTCGGCGCGCAGGTCGGTGCGTTCAAGGCTGGGGCTCCGATAATCTCTCCACGTGCCCAGCCGGTCGCCCGCTCCGTAAATGACCTCGTCCACCGGCACGAAGTAAGTGTTCGTCGTCGCGTTGCCCGTGCTGGCGTTGGTCTCGACCAAACTGACCGGCCGGCCCAGGGCGATGCGTTCACCACTGGTAGAGAGTTGGCCGCGCAGACCGGGAAGAAAAGCCGCCCCCGGAATCGGATTGCCGCCATTGCCAATGACCAGATAACCGCCCGCAAAAATGAGCGTGTGAGTCGGCATCTTGTAGCTCAAACCGTCGATGAACGCCCAGCCTGCGATTTCGATATCGTTGGTGCTGCGATTAAACAGCTCGACCGCGTTGCCACCGTCCGCGTCGAAAATCAGTTCGTTGATGAGAACGTCGCCCAACTCGGGCCGGGCATTGCGCGCGCCAGGCGTGGGCTGGGTGAGTGAACGGAAATCCGAACCTCCATCCGGAAAACGCCCTAACGCGATGCCTGGCGCTTGCCCCTCATACTTGACTGCGTCCAGCACCCGCGCGCCGCCAGCGTTGAAAAGGAGAAGTTTCCCGCCGCCGGGGGCGAGGGTGAACCCAAGCTGTTCTGCGTCGAAGGAAACGAATCCTGCCGCGGGGATTATTGTGCCTGCGGGAAGGACGAACGCGTTGCCGCTCGTTGCATTGGTTCGCAGCACGCAGCCAGACAGATCGGTTTGTTGGCCACGGTGGTTGTAGATCTCGACAAACGCTGGATTCGTTCCGGTCGGAAAAGCGAGCAGTTCATTGATCATGACGCCGCTCAGTGGTTCCGTGAGTGTGGGTTCTCGTCCTCCTGGGGAACCGCCGGGCCGGGCGCTGGCTTGCCAGGATCGAGTATCACGCTCGCCGTACGAGGGCCGCGCCAGGACCAGTGAATTTCCCGCGCCGTCAGCGCTTGCGGGCCACGGCGGTTTGTCCGAATAGTGAACAGTAGGCAGCCATCAGATTCGTCGCGTTGCGCGCCAGCACCAAAAACCCTTTGCCGGGAATGATGGTGTTGGGCGGATTGGTGTAAACCACGCTTCCGCCCAAGCGATAGCCGCTGATGTCTTCCGGCCAGGGATTGGAGTGGTAAAGCTCCACGAACTCGACCTTCAAACCATCCGTCCGATTGGTGGGGTGGTACATTATTTCCGAGACCGCCAGGCCAGTGCGCCGGCTCGACGGCCCAAGTGGCTCTGTATTGTCCCCCGCTGCGCCCAGGGCGGACGGCGCCATCATCAGCACAGCCGCGCCCCAGGCCATCCAGTCAGGTCGTCGCCGGCAAGGTCGATCCGAGATCAGAGGCGGACAGTGGGATTGAATGCGGTGGTTCAACAAATACACGTTACCGCTAGGATTCGATGTGGCGCGTTTTGATCAGGTGGCGAGGGCGGGAACAGCGGGCCCGTTTGCGCTGGGCCCCCTTGCCAAGGATTGAAGGTTCATTCTCGCGCAATGCCGCCAAGCGTCGAAGCCAACGCCAACGCTGCCCCTGCCAAGAAGGTTAGCAGTAGCAGATAGACAATCATGAGCCTCAACCCACCCCGCAATCCCACAGGCCTCCCTGCTTTGTCCTCAGCACGGGAGCTAAAGTACCAACTTCCCAGCGCCAATTGAATAGTGAAGCCGCAAATAACGGCGAGCGGGACCGGGAGAGCTTGCCCAGTGAGCCATGATGTTGCACGACTGCCGATTACGAGAAACGCGATCGCGGAGCCAAAGACAAAACAGTGCTTCCACCTTAACCTCGCCCGACTTAGAAGTGCGGCAATCTTGACGAAGACACTCGGCAGCACCACCAGGGTCATGAGGGGAACAACTGCCAATAGCATCTGCATATCGTTGCCGAACCTTTAGGATTCCATGTGGCCAGCCCACTGGGAGTAAGTGTGGACCCAACTCTAACACTCAGAGCTACCGCCGCGGGCCCCGGCACGCTGGAGCGCACGGGGCGCTCCCGAACGGCCGCCACGGTGGAACGCAAGAAGCGGGGCGGCTGTCTGTCGCCACCAGATACGTCGGTGCCAAAGATACCGGGAATGATGCCGTGACGTCGAGCGTGTCGAGGTCTACCTCAGCCACGTAACCACGGTTCGGCTGGATGTCAGACGCCCACAAGCTGACATACAGGCGCTGCCGGTTGGGCGAGATGACGCCGAAGATTGGCTTGTTGGTGAACGCAACCTCCGCCAGCACCGTGCCATTCGTGAGGCTCACCTTCAACACGCGCTCGCCGTAGAAGTCCGTCAGATACGCACATTGCCGTGGCACGTCGAACAACATCTCGAGCGCGCTGAAATCAAATTCGTACGAACCTTGGATGGTGAGTGCAGCGCTATGCGCGGCCCAAATAGAGGCAGCCAAACACAGGAGCACGGCGCATGAGTTCTGCAGGAGCCGTCTCCATTTCCAGCAAACCGACCCCGTCCGATCCGCAAACTCGGAAGCGGACAAGACGGTCGCATCTTTCGGCGAGGGCATAGGATCAAGTGCTTCTTTTTCGGCAGCCTCAGGGAAGCGCATTACTTATAGCGCGCCACTGTCAGAAGTCACGCTCGGACATTGAGATTCATGCACTTTCTGAAGCGGGATGAGGTGCAGAGCGGGGAATTGATTCGGTTTCGATGACCCGCTCGCGCTGGCGAAAGCGCTACCTGCTCAGCCTTCCCTCATCGCTTACCGTCCAAGCCTGTGCCCAGAAATCCGCGGTCAATCTGACGGACGGTCGCCGTGTCACGGAGGGCAGGTTGCCATAGCCACCCTTGCGGTCAGTTGCTCATACTCGGCAACAGCGGCTCCGATATACAAGCAATCGGGTGGCGTTGGGGTCTGATGCACATTTTGGCGGTTGGCGCATCTCCTCCGCTTTCATGATCTCGGATGATGTTTAGTCTGCGGTTCTTTCGTCTTGCCCCACCGTGCGGCGGTGAACCCGGATGTTTCAACCCGATCAATGGAATCCCGGTCCCATTTGTCCATCTGAATCAAACGCCATCGGCCGATTACGTCATGGGGTATGGGGACCATTCTACGAAGCGCGCGGGCCAGCTGCGAGCATGCAATCGTGGTTCTCGACAAGCCCACTGCCGGAGGTCAGCAGGAATGTTGTTCAGGCCGATTCGTCCAGCCATCCCCGTTGCCTTGGCAACGGTTGGAGCGCTCCTACCGGAGATTTGAGATGGGTCCCGCTTCTCGAAATTACGTCAACAACGCTGCGGACAACTCTCGGCCGCAAAGACCAGTCGGTTTAGTCGGCTTGAGCATCTTAGCCAATCAGGGCTTCCTCACCGGCTTCAGCACGAGTCGGGTTTTGAACGAAGGCCCGAAGCTTTCTGGACAACCCCGGCGCAATTGTCCAAGTTCGCGTCATGGTAAAGTCTCGCTCCGTCAAATTAAAGCGGGCAACAAGGAAAGACCCTTATTTGGATGCTCTCGGTAAAGTCTGGCCGTACGTTGCCCGGGCCTACGACGATTTCAAAGACGAGAAACCAATCATTGTGTATGAACTGCCGAGGCGGATGGTCTATGCCTATCCTGCCATCGACTACATCAACGACCTGACGGAGCGCACAAGAGAGCAGACGCGGCAGCTCTACAAGCAAGCCATGGCAGCGGACGAGTTTATGGTTTTTGTCCGCGACACCAAGAATCGGGTTCTCAGATCCTACGTATTTCCCATCGGAGAGAAGCCGTGACCACCACGGATACGCTTTTGGATTCCACCCTCCGACACGGCGCCAGTTGTCGGATTCGAGCACTGATCGCCGCGATTTCGACCCGCAGAGTGTCCGATTTTGTTGACTAATCAAGCAAACCCTGTCCTTAGTCCTTACAAGAATCGGCAGGATGCGTACACCTCTGCTGAAAGCTCCTTTTATCTTTGTCGGATTTGGAGCATGATTTGCGTGTGTCTCCGACCGAACAACCCTCGGAGTCGTCCGGGCAGCCCGCCAGAGTGTTTGCGACCACCCATTGGTCGGTCATCGTGCGCGCACGCGACAGTCAGTCGCCAGCGGGTCATCTCGTTCGATGACGCCTCGGCCCAGGACCGTTACCGGCTGGAACCGGTGGAGCACACGACGCCAGAGACCCTCTTCGAACGCCGCTGGGCACAGACCGTGGTAGGGGTGGTCCTTGACCGTCTGGCGGCGGAGACCGAAGAAAAGCGGTTCGAGGTGTTGAAGAGCTTCCTGCTGGAAGACAAGGGCGCGGTTTCCTACGACGAAGCGGCCGCCCAGTTGGGAATGTCGGTGGCGGCAATCACGTCCGCCATCCATCGACTGCGCGCCCGTTTCAGTGCCCTGCTCGTCGAGGAAGTGTCGAACACGGTGAGCACGCCGGCGGCGGTGGAACCTGAACTCCGTCACTTGTTGGCTGCGTTGAGCGATTAGCCGCGCGCCGTCGCCCGACCAGCCCACGAAAGGTTTGGGCGAATCTGCTTCTTAACTGGAACGGTAATGAAATATTGATGCCAGGATTGCCAGCCACTGCGGTCTGTCCGAAGTGCGGACGCGCGTTGCCCCAGGATGCTCCCCGGGGCCTGTGCGCGAAGTGCCTTCTCGCCGCCAGGCTGGACGGCGGGCTGCTGGCTGGCGCGCTGAAAACGGCCGGCGGCGGATCAATCCTGCCTCGCGCGTTTGGCCTCTACCAACTGCTTGAGGAGATCGCCCGAGGCGGAATGGGCATGGTTTACAAGGCGCGCCAGCCGCAGATCAACCGGGTGGTGGCGGTGAAGGTGATGGCCCCGGGCCAGTTCGCCGCGCCCGATTTCGTGAAACGGTTCCGCACGGAGGCCGAGGCGGTGGCGAGCCTCGACCATCCGAACATCGTGCCTATCTATGAAGTGGGCGAGTGCGAGGGGCAGCCGTTCTTCAGCATGAAATTCTTCGAGGGCGGGTCACTTGCCGGGCGAACCTCGAACGATGGGAGCGGCACGAGCCGGTCGTCGCGCGGCCGCCAAGTGCCATTTACAGATTTCAGAAGGCGTGGCGCAGGAACAAAGCGGCTTACTTAGCGGGCGCCGCGGTGGTACTCGCGTTGGTGGTGGGCCTGGGTATGGCTGCGATCGGGTGGAAGCGGGCCAATCAGGAGCAGAGGCTGGCCGCCCAGGAACGAAATCTCGCGCAGCAGCGGCTTTACGAATCGTTGCTGCGGGAAGCTCGCTCCGTCCGGACCATCCGGCCGTTGGGATACCGCAGCGAGCTCATAGACCTGGTTCGACAGGCGCTAGCCATTCCGACCGAGAAGAAGGACCTGGAGGTGCTCCGCTCGGAGGTCGCGCAGTGCCTTGGGGATGGGCTGAGTTTGAGTCCGGTTAGCCTGGTAGATCCTCCGGCCTCGCATTCAATTTTGGATTTCGCGCTGGACGCGTCGGGAGCGCAACTCGCGTTCGGAACCAAGAACAGCAAGGTTGTGCTCTACGACACGGCCAGCGGTGCTGCGGTTGCCCGTCTCGAGAACGACGCGCCAATTGTCCAATTGGCGTTCAGCCCGGATGGCGGGGGGCTGTTTGGCCGAACCGATGCGACTGGCGACAAGCAGGCTGGAGCGGCTCGTCGGCTCGGCTTGGTCGAGTGGCGGCGCGCTTCTGACGGCTCCTGGTCGCGTCAATCGGAGCGGTCCATGCCGAATTTGCGCCGCCTCATCTCGACGAGCCACGGCGTGATCGCCCCGATCGAGGACAGGTCCCGAGGAGAATTTCGGCTCCTGGACGCGGCGACCGATCGCCTGTTGGCCACCGTCCCCTTGGTGCCAGACGAAGCATCTCCCCGAGATCTCGACGTATCTTTTGACTGCGGCCTGGCCGCCACCGCCAGCGAAGGAGCGACGAATCACGCCGAAACCACCATCGATGTCTGGGACGTGGCCGCTCACCGGCGCCTCATTCGGCTGGCCCCTGGCATCGGCGAGATTCACCACGTGTCTTTCAGTCCAGATGCGCGGTATCTGGCCTGCACGAGCGCCAATGGCGTTATCGCGTATGAGACGACCGAGTTCAAACCGGCGACGACGTATCGTGGCTGGTTGTCGGCAGCCGCAGTGTGGGCCGGGGATGGCACGACGCTGGCCGTCCCACTCAGTCAGGAGAACGGCCAGTTCAAAGTGGGACTTGGTCCTGCGCGTTCAGCCCGGATGGCAGACTGCTTCTGGCTGCCGGAGATAGCTTGAGGGCCTGGGAACTCGTTTCTCGATCCGTCCGCGCCGCGGGTCCAGCGCTGGAGGCGCGCCAATTGTTCAGCGACCCTGGTCATTTCCGTAATCTCCAGTTTCATCCCACAGGCAAATGGGTTGGATTTGAAGGCAACCTCCGCCGAGGCCAGCAAGACGCGGGTGGGTCCTTCATCAGGGGGCTGGATCCCCGGAACGAACCAGAGCTGATCGACCGTCATAGCGCTGCCGTTCAGACGCTGGGATTCGCAGATGAAGGCCGGAGCCTGCTGGGCATGGGCAGGGACCGCACGCTCTACTTTTGGGACTTACAAACCCACCAGGTTGCGCGAACTCTCCCCACGCTCGCCGCCGGCGAATCCGCCTCGACCCAGGTCGGGAATTTCAGAGTCAGCCCAGATGGTTTGAAAGTGGCCGCCGCCAACCACAACGGACTAGGAATCAATATCTACGATCTAGCCAGTGGCCGACGCCTTTATTCCTTGCCGGATGAAATGGGCTCGATCTGGTGGCTCGCCTGGCATCCAGATAGCCGCCACCTCGTCGTGTCCAGATCCGATGGCGACATTTCCGTGTGGGACCTCACCGAAGTTGAGGCCGTGCTGGCCAAGGTCGGGCTCGAGCCATAATCACGGTTGGATTAAGGAATCGCTTCACCCCGCGGTCTGCAGACCGGAAAGATTTCTCAATATCCCGAAAGGATTTCCGCTCTTCTCTTCTTAGTTGAGGTGAGGACGAAAAGCGTCACTCACAATAAATTAAAACAAACAAAGCACATATTATGAAAGACAAACGAACGCTAGAACTCACCAAAGGCCAAGGAGACTCCTCGAAATCACGGGTTCAGGTACACCCGAATGGCCTGACAGAGTTCTCAGAGGTGAAGAAGCTCCGTTGCGTTGGGCCCTTACTCGCCACGGTCGTGATAGGGATCTTCAGCCTCAGCCTGGTCAGCCCTTCCGCCCGCGCGGACACACCTTCTTACGAACCCGCCTACTTTGATGGCGCCACCGTTACAATCAATGCGATCGAGGTTCCTCAAGCCGCGCCTTTACAGGCCCAGGCCGATTTTTACGAGGTCGTGTACCCGATCGGCTGGGAGTCGCTTGGCATCGGCACACCGCAATGCGCCCCATGTGATCACGAGGGTAATGGCATCGATTTTACAGATTATCACGACCATATCCTTGACTCAATTCCCTCAAGCCCTGGGCACGGTGAATATTCGCCCCTGTGGCATGTGTTCGTCGTGCTGCCAGCCTACACGGGAGATGCAGCGCATGACGCTCTCGTTACCACCGCATATGCGGCCTACATCCCGACAGAATCTGAGGAGGCAGTGGAGGCTTTGGTGTCCTCGACACTTCCCGACGGTTCACCAGTGGCCATCGAGATAGACACTCACTTTTACTTCATCTGCGCGGTGGTCAGCCCTCACGCTGCACGGTAGCCCTAGCCCGCGAGCCGTGGGCACGACGCAGCGGCCATCCCCGTGGTCACAAATCCATCCGGGAGGTTGGGAGCTCGGCCGGCTTGGTAGTGCTGAGTTCCCGACCTCACTGTACAGACGCAGCTGAAGAGGGTGGCTCGCATGTCATCCAGGAAACCGTCACCTCGCCGTTTCCAGGTCGATGGCGATATTTCCGCCTGGAGTCTGACCGAGGTTAAAGCCGTCGTGAACCAAGCCGGACTGGAACGCCAACACCCGTACTGGGAAAAAATTTGCGAATTCGACGAAAGGAATTCGGATTTTCCCCTCTTAGCCAAGGCAGAGAGCAATATATGAATGCAAACCACGAAAGCCCAGAGATGACTGGCCTCAGACACCTCACTATGTCTTCCCGGCTTGCCGCTTCGCTGGCCGAGTTTCACCTTGACGTGATGGGCCTGCAAGTCGTTGGCGGCAGTGATGCGAATCACCCACTTGGCGCGTCTGCTTTTTTGAGCAGTCGTCCAGAGGACGAATCCCACGAGATCGCGATGTTCAGCAACCCGGAATTTGTCCATCGGGCCTTCAAAGTTGAATCGCTCGCCGCGTTGAAACGGTTCCACCAAAACTTCGCTGTTTTCGTCGGCGTGTGGAGTCGGCGGCGACCTGACGTGCATCGTGTTTGCCCTGATACCGTCAGCCATTGACCGCATTGATGCGTCCGTGGCCTCTACAGCGGCACGGTGTGGCTTGTTCTTCGTAGCAGTCGAGGCCACGCTCGGCGCACGGTGTTTGCAGGCAGCGCCATTCTCCCCTGCAACCGCCGTTTCGTTCAGCCCAGGCACGGTCATCTTGCGGGATTGACTGCGAAATAGTCCCACTAAGCGAAATGAGGAATCTGCAGCCCGGAACGGCGCTCTCGGGCAAATGGTCTGTCAAGCGAGCAGTGGGCGAGTTTTGAAGGAGGACTGGAGCCAGTTGTCGGATTCGAGCACAAATCGCCGCGATTTCGCGGGTAGGATGGCCCGATTTTACTCACTAATCAAGCTAACTCTTCCACTGCTCGACCCTGCTCGCACGTGCTCCGTTGGTGTCCGTTTCGGTGTCCGTCCCTTGAACTCGTTCAGGCAGTTTTTTGCTGACGCGCCGGAAACTTGGGCTCGTGGGGGGTGGCCTACGATTAATCCGGGCGGCCTTACGAGAAGGGCTTAGGTGCAGGCAATAAGGTGGAATCAGATTGTAGTGGGAGGCAAGTCCGCTGCCTGCGATGATTGCGGCAGACCGCAGGCTTTGGTTCCATTGTCGCCGCGGAGTCGAACGAAACGGCCATCGCATGATCAACGTCGCCGACGTCAGTCAACACTACTGACTTTGACGAACTTCAGAATTGGCGCACCCGATAGACGCGCGTGCCGGCATTTTGCAGGCCGTTGTCATCCATCACCAGTGCCTCGCGGCCGCTGCCGGTGATGTTTCCGCCAGTCACACTCCTCCAACTTCCGGCCTGGAGATCAGGTGAGTATTCCACCAAATACTGGCGGCCTGAAAATGTCTGAAAACGGATTACTGGAGTTTGACCGGTCAGTTGGACGGAAATCTGCAGGCTCATGGCAAGGGCCAGACTTTGCTCGCCTCCCGCCGCAACCGTCGTGACGTTCACCAATTCTGACGGAACGCTCGCCTCGCCCGCACCATCATTGCCCCACCCAATCACCTTGCCATCGCTTCGCACGGCGAGGCTGTGAAAGGGTCCTGCCGCCACGGCCACCACGTTGCCCAACCCGTCCGGCACGGTTGCCTGGCCGTCGCGGTCCCAGCCCCACGCGACGACAGTGCCATCCCGTTTGAGCGCCAACGTATGATCTCCGCTGGCGGCGGCAATGGCCACCACATCGTTCAAACCGGCAGGCACGGTCGTTTGGCCCAACGAGTTGTCACCCCATGCGACCACGGTGCCGTCGGCTTTCAATGCGACGCTATGCCCGTAACCCGCGGCAATCGCGATGACATTGCTCAGCCCGGCAGGAACTCTCGCTTGCCCGTAATCTTCGAAGTCGCCGCCCCAGGCGATGACGGTGCCGTTGCTTCTGAGTGCCAGGCTGTGAAAGCGCCCGACCGCGACAGCCATGATATTGGTCAGACCGAATGGCATGTCCGGGTTCAACCAGTTGGCAACGGTGCCGTCGTTCTTAAGCGCGAGACACTGGAAATTACCCGCGGCCACGGCCACGACGTTGCTGAGTCCTGCCGGCACCTCGGTCTGTCCGAAGTTGTTCAAGCCCCAGCCGACAACTGTTCCATCGCTTCGGACAGCAAGGCTGAAATCCTGTCCCGCAGCAATGCCAGTGACGTTGTCGAATAACGCGGGAACCATCAATTCGCCATCCTCGTTGTAGCCCCAAGCAATGATCGCGCCGTCGCTTTTCAACGCCAGGCTGTGAGAATAGCCTGCGGCAATCGCGACGACGTTGCTTAATCCTGCCGGCACATTGGTCTGACCGACAGAGTTGTCACCCCATGCGGCCACGGTGCCGTCGCTCTTCAGCGCAAGGTGATGATCGCCCCCGGCCGAGATGGCCACGATATTGCTCAAACTGGGTAGCACAGTGGATTGGCCGGCCACCTCTCCTCCCCACGCGATCACCGTCCCGTCTCTTTTGAGAGCCAGACAGGAATCGGTCCAACCGGGTCCCGCCGAGATTGCTACGACATGGCTCAGACCCGGCGGGACGTTGAGTTGGCCCGAAGAATTGTTGCCCCACGCGACGACTGTGCCGTCCCTTTTGAGCGCCAAACTGAACGCATGAGACGGACTGCAAAAGCAACTTCCACCGGCCGCGATGGCCACGACGCTGCTCAGACCCGGCGGCACGGTCGCTGCGCCGGTGCCATTGTCGCCCCAGGCGACGACCGTGCCGTTGCTCTGGAGTGCCAGATTGTGATCGCCACCGGTGGCGATGGCCATCACGTTGTTCAGTCCGGGCGGGACGACCCCCTGGCCTCGATCGTTGGCGCCCCAGGCCACCAGCGTCCCGTCGCTGTTCAGCGCCAGACTGTGAAAAACTCCGCCAGCCACGGCGAGGGCATTGCTCAAACCGGATGGGATCCTCACCTCGCCATCATAATTCACTCCCCAACCAGCCACGGTGCCGCCAGCCGTCACCGCCAGGCTATGATTTTGTCCAGCGCCAATCGCTTTGAACTTTGTCCCGGGCGCGACATACGAAATTCCGATGCTGCCCCAGGAAACAAGCTGGCCTTGAGTCGCAGCGCTAGCAGGATGCAGTAAAAGAGCTGTGGTGAACAGGGCTAGGCACCGGCAACAGTGGCGCGGCATTCCAATGCCGCGCTGAAATGCAGAGGTAGCGCCGTTGCTCATGGAGGGTCGACAGGAACGACCTGAGTGTATACATAGTCACCACCGAAAAGCAAGTTTTGAGTTCCCTCCAAGGAAGTGAGGGGTGCATTTCAAATGTCGCCTGCCTCGGCTGCATCGAATTGATTCACGGCGAAACGCGCTCCAGTCGCAAAAAGAGGCTGGCGTCGGAAATAGGGATCGGAACCGTTCGCTGACCAACTGAATTCGTGGCGCGGTTGGTCACCGTCTGCCAGGAGATCGGCGGGCTTAAACTCGTCGTACGGCGCAGGGCGTAATTGGTCTGGTACGCGGGCCAGCTCAGGATGATGTTTGTGCCTGAGCGCGCAATGGCCAGGGTAGGCGACACTTCTTTGATAATCGTGAAGTAATCGCGGACCACTCCATCGTTGCGTAATTCGAGGGCATCGAGCCGGTTGCCATCCACGTCGATCACCACCGAGCCGTATTCGAGGAGAGAGATGAACATCGCCGGATGGTCCAGCGAGCCGGTACCGATGGGCTGGCTGGCATTGCCCGCCACGACGTACACGGTGCCTTTGTTGGACAGCGGACCGCTGGTGCGCTTGATGTACGCGCCGCCTTGATCTTCTCGACCGCTGCCGTTGTTGAGAATCATGCTCGGCTGAAGATTTGTCGAGAACCCGTAATGCCCGGAGAGCAGATATGAGCGCTCATAGCTGTGGCTGTGCCCGCAGAGCACAAGATCCACTCCATGTGTTTCCAACAACGGAACGAAATTCTGGCGTAGCGCAATCTGCGTGGGATCAACATCAGAGTTATGCGATCCCCGGCTGTAGGGGGGATGATGCCAATAAGCGATCAACCATTGATTCGAATTCGCGTTCAGATCCTGTTCCAGCCAGCGATACATCAGGCCATTGGTTGAGACGTCACCGGTCGAATCCAGCCCCACGAAGTGAATGGCGCCTTGGTCGAACGAAAAATAATATTCGTTGCCGGAAGGCACGCCGCCTGCCTCGCCGTTTTGCGGCAAGGTGAAGGCGTCATCATATCCGAAGAAACGATCGTCGTTGCCTCGTTCCGGCCAGAGCGCTGTTTGCCGAAACATTATTGGAAAGATCGCGAACACGGCTTGATCGAACTGCGCATCCGTCGAGGCGCCGTAAGCGTTGTCCCCCAGCATCAGCCACACATCAGTATCACGCGGACCAGTGTAATTGGTGTACGCGTCACGCACCGAGGCCACTCCGCTGCCCGGGACGCCGGAGTCGCCAATGGCCCAGATGCGGATCGGTTTGCTCCCAATCGGCGCCGTGACGAAGCGATAATCGAGCCCGGAAGCCAGCACGCCAGTGGACGAACCGACCGAATAAAAGTAGGCCGTGTAGGGAGACAAGCCATCCACTCTGAGTTCGTGGTTGGTGCGCGCTCCGCTCATTTCCGCTGCACGGTCCAAAGTGCCGGCATTGGTTCCGAACTGCACTCGGCTGTCAGTCGGAACATCCGTGCGCCAACGAACGACGATGTTAGTCGGCGTTTTGATTTGCAGATAAGGCCCGCGCACCACTTGTGCCGCTGGAACCCCTAATGACGTGACTCCAAACCAGCAACCCACGAGAACAATCTGCACCTGGCCACTGAAAGGTAGCTTCGTCATACAAGAAGAACTGCGCATAACATTATCTCGCGTTATCGAACGAGGCGAATGCGATAAAACCGCGTGGGCAGATTCGTGCCGTCCGCGTCCACGAACTGAAGTGTGGTCCTGTCACCCAGCATCGGACTGCCCAAAAGCTGCCATGCGCCGGTGTCCAGAGCCCCAGTGCGCTCGAGCTGGTACATTTTCCCCGTGACGCCCTTGAAGCAAAGGCGGACAAGTCCGCCGCTCACTTCCACTGCGGTGATTCGCAGTGTGCTCAATGCGCTGTTCGGCAGCGTGCCCGCTTGGAACTCCTGCAAGTTCGTCAATCCGTCACGATCTGGGTCTTCGTTTGGGTTGGCATTCAAGGAACCCAAACGGCGTTGGTTCGTGAACCGAAGAGGGCGACGCTCCGGCCCGCCGACAAAGTCACCTGTAGGTCAGGGGTATTGACGTTCGTGTTAAATCTTGCGCCGCCAGTCGGATCGACCGGGAAGTTTGTCGCCGCGCCATGGCATACGGAATAGAAGGAAGGTGAGCCGTCCGGCGTGAAGGTGATGGTTTGATACGGGAGGTCATTATCGCGCCGATCAAAGAACTCCGTCAGAAAGTCCATCGGGTCGGTTTGCAACGTAACAATGTTCGTTTGAACCCGTGCCGACATATGGTTGCTGAAAAGAATCGCGCCCGTATGAACACCTGATGGAAGCAGGCTGGCCATGGAATTGATTGAAGCCTGCACGACGACCGGCGCCGCGCCGGTCTGAACAGTGCCACTGGCGCTCGACACACTCAGCCACGGAACGGTAGCCCCGGCGCTCCAGGTCACCGAAGGAGAGGTCACAGTCTCCAGGGAAAAACTCCGCGTTCCCGGTTCAAACGGGCCGCCGATTCTGCCTTTGGCAAACCAGTCCGTCCTCGGCCCAATCCAGAGGTCGTCGGGCACGTCGACTGCTTCCTGCACACCGACTGTGTGCAGGCTGTCGGGCGCGCTGGCGTTGAAGCCCATTCCGCGTTTGGCAAACCCCGCCCAAATCTCCCGAAAATTTGCGCCGCCGGTGTTGACGAAGTCGGCCTGAATTATCCCGTCGCGTGCTTGTATGAAATCGGGATCGGGCGGCAACAGAGCCTGACCGTCGGCAACCAATTGCATCGCCAGCCAGTTGCCCAACTCGAACCCGTGTTTGCGAATCAGGTTGGCCCGGATTTCCCAAAGGGTGTTGCACCACCCTTCACCTTGAGCATGAAATTCGGAGGCCTGCGTCGCGTTAAAAGCACTGCGCGGATTGCGCGGGACGCCCGGGTGAGGACTAATCTGTGTCGGGTCAATATCTTTGAAGGTGAGCGGATTCTTGTTCGTGTCCGTGCAGTAAGGATAACGTCGAATGCCAAAGTAGTAGTTCTGAGCGTGCCCCAGGAGAAAGCTGGAATAGCTGGAGATCGGATAGGTGCCGTCCGGATCATCGGCGGGTTTGCTGAGCATGGCCAGCGCGAAAAAATCGGACCAACCTTCATTCATGCCCATTGATTGTGTGGCCGAAAAGCCGATGCCGCCGCCAACGCGCCGCCGTGTCATGCCGTGCGTGTATTCATGGAGCACGACCTGCGCGTCTAAACACCCGTCGCGGTCCGGGAACGGCTCTGACCAAAGGAACATCCGCATGCGACCCGGCTGGCCATCCGGCGGACTGGCAAAATTGGCATTCGAAAAGCCTGCGGCCTTTTGCGCCTCCGCCTTTACCGGGTCGTTGCCCTCGCCGCCGCGCCCGAAATTGTCCACCTGGAAATTTCCTGCGGCCTCGGTGAATCCCAGTTCATACAGCCGGTCGTGCATCCAATTGCAGCGGTAAAAGAGCTGAACAATTGCAGCCTTGGTGGAGTTTGTCGGTGGCTGCGTCAGATCGAGCGGGAAATCAAAAACACGAACCGGTGAGCCTTGCGGGCGCGGCAGGTCAGGCACGTCATCGCCATCTCGATCGCTGTAAGCATCCACGTTATTGCCGCGCGTTTCGTTCTCGGCGTCGTTGATCCACCCGTTTGGAGAAGCGTTCGTGTCCAACGCGGTGATCGTGATGAGACTCCGAGGCACCAGCGGCGGTTGCAGCGTGGAAGGTGCGGCATGACCAGGGCTCAACGGACTCGGACTGTCGCCCGTATAGACGCGATAAGTGGCTTCGCTGAGATAATCGGTCAGGCGATGGCGCACCAACGCTTCGCCGTTCTCCGCATCAACAAGCACCCGAAACATTTCGCCGCGAATTTGGCTGGTCAGGATGATTTCCCAGCACAAGCGCATTTCGGTCGCGTTCATCGGCAGCCAAACCAGTTTCGCTTCCGTATCGCCCGTGAGGTTCTTTGCTTTGAACTTTTGCCTTAACTCAGCGCCCTCGCCTTGGCCCTGCGGCTGAATGTCGGCAAGCTGCAACTGCTCGCCAAGGTTCTGGACTGCTTTGAGAACGGCTTCTGCCGCTGACAGCATCGGCTCGTTGCGTTCACGCGCTTTGTTTCGATGGCCCTTGTTCGCGGCGGAGGGCGCGTCCGCAACGAACTGGCTGGAGATGTTCACCAGTTCACCGCGCCTGGTGGTGTGCGAAATCAGAACAGCCTGAAAAACAGGAATGCCATCCACCTCCTGTTCCCACACGATCGTGCGCAGGCCGTTGTGCGCCGTGACATATTCACGTTTTACCTGCGCCTTCTCCAACGCCTCCGGCCCATGACCGAAGAGCGGCTGATGCTCTTTCAGAAATGCCTTCGTCGCGCGGTGCGGATCATTGGCTCGAAAAGCGCGCACCCTTTCTTCAGAAGCCGCGCGTCCGACACCATTCGGCGCGGTGAGGAATCCACGTGTGGTGGCGATACGTTTCGGGCTGCTGGTGATTTCATCGAAGTCGATCTGCGCTTCAGGCAGTCTCTCGCGGAGTTTGGCCGCGGCGTGAACTTTTTCGGCAGGCACCCGTAAACCGAATTGCCTTTGCCGGACGTCAAAGTTCGCTAAGGCCGGGCGCGATGGTTCAAGAATGGCAAGCGCATTCGACAGAGCGCCGATGGCGAATACGACGACGACAGTTCGGCGCGAGAGCTTCATCACGCGGAATCAGGGAAATTCATAGCATCGATAAAACCGGCGGACCAGATTCGTACTGGCGGCGTCGCGAACCAGTATGTAGGGACAGACCGGGCAGCCGCCACCTGGCATGAAGTTGGTCCCAATCGGTCTCCACGTGACCAAATCCGTGGATGCCTCGATCACATTGGTCCAGCCAGCATTGCCCTGGATGAAGAGTAATGCGCCGTCCTTCGAGAACTCCGTGATCCTGAGTCTCGGTCCCGGCACCAACACCGCGACCACATTGCTGTGGCTGAATTGAGTGGGCAGATCGGCGCAGTTTTGTAGAGCCGTGCCCAGGATGCCATCGATCCGCAAGCTGTCGGCTGAGTTGCTGACGGTGGAACTCCAATATATCCCGTAAGGCGGCGGACCTGGATCGACATGGAATAGGACGCTATTTGGACCAATGAATCCAAAATCGAAACTGAAATTGATCGGATCACCGGGTGGACAGGGAACAACGCTGAAGACAGTCCGGCTGTCTTCACCGAGGAACGTCATCGTGGCAAGACGGCTCCGGGGATCCGCTGTCAGTCTCACAAAGGCCTGCGTTTTGCTGGGCAGGGACTGGCGAAAATCCCCGCCGCTCCCACAACACTCGAGGTAGCTGCCGGACGTAATTCGATACAAACCACTCGCAGGCCCGATGAAGTTCGCCAGGAGATTAGGACCAAAAACACGCGTATTATTGACCGTGTCCGGAAAAGTCTGTCCCAGGGCGGAGCGTCCAGCTCCCAAAGAGGTGAGATAGGAAGTCCCGTTATTGACGGTGTAGTGATCGTCTGATTCGCGGTTGAAATAGGCGCCCAGAATGTAGGTCTGGCCCGCCGCCAGAGTGATCGGAGTGGGCAAATCCTGGTAGCGAAAGCGGTCCATTAAGGGTGGAGCCGTGCCGGCGGGCACGATCACCGAAGTGAGGAGAAGGCCGTTAGAATCCCAAAGGCCAACAAACCGCGGCTGCTTCAGTCCGTCTGAGAAACTGGGAACATCCGCACTCGGCAAGTCGGCGAATCCCAAGGAATAAACCCAAAGTGGCGAGGAAGGCGTGAACTCATAGCCGAGCGTGCTTGCAAAGTTGTTAGACAGGCCTTGCGCCGGAGGGGTGTAGACAAGCGCATCGGCTTGAACGCGCTCCAGCGAGCCAAGCGCCACGCTCAGCGTGAGGGTAATTGTAGTAATGATATGTTTCATAAAGGGTCAAGGGGTTATGCGATGATCTTTTAATGGTATTTCACGACCTGCGTCGGCTCAGTAGCTCGTTAGGAGCGGCATGATTCCAGACTGGCGCTGAGAAAGCTCGACGTGCCGCTCCTACGGAGCGTTGGCCTTTATTGATCAAGGTCTCTATAAACCGCTCCTAGCGGAGCTTTGCGGTCCTTGATCTGACGCGTCGCGCCTGAGCGCGTGAAATATGCTCGTTAGCTCTTTCATAGTGGACAACAGTCACTCGCGCGCCGCCTTCCGGCGTTCTGTCGCGTCAATTTCCGCAAACTCGGGAGCGAGCCATCGGTGAATCGTGCCTCCCAGCGCGCTCGACACCAACGCGTCGCCATTGGGCGCAAATCCCACCGTGAAGACCGCGCCGCGGTGTTCCAGCCGCGCCACTTCGCGCTTCGTTACCAGATTCCAGAGTCGGACCGTGCGGTCATCGCTGGCGGTGGCAAGCGTTTCAGCGTCCGGCGCAAAGACCACGCGGAACAAGCCTTCTTTATGTCCGACGAAGACCGAGAGCTGCTTGCCAGTAGCCAGATCCCAGAGTCGGGCGGTGCCATCGATGCTCGCGGTCGCCAACATTTTCCCGTTTGGCGAAAAGGCGACTGAAAACACCCCGTCGCGATGTCCTGACAACGTCAGCACCTCCTTGCCCGCATCAACATCCCAGATTTTGGCGAGATTATCCCGGCCAGCCGTGGCCACAAGCCGCTCGTCCGGCGAAAACGTCACCTCCCGGATCGCCGTCGCGGTCTTATGCCCTTGGGAATTCCAGAGTTCCTTCCCGGTCTCAGCCTGCCACAGCGCGAGCGCCCCGGTCGCATAACCGATGGCAAGGACCCTTCGCCGGGCAGACAATCTCGCTGCCGAGGCGTATTTCGAGTGAACAAATTGGTTCGAATATTGGAGCGTTCCATTGTCCACGTTCCAGCGTTCAAACGCATAGTCCCGATTCAATACCGTCAGCGTTTCGTGATCATCCGAAATGGCAAGCGGGATGCAGGTCGCGGGAAAACTCCTGACTCGTTCCAGGGTGCGCACTTGCCAGAGAGTGACTTCGTTCGTGCCGCTCATTGCCGCCATTAATTTTCCATCTCGGGAAAAAACGGGCGGCGGATTGGTATACGTTACTAACGCACGGGTGACAGCCTGCTCATTCGGTTGAGCTTGCAAATCCCATAGCAGAACCGCGCCTTGCTTGTCGCCGCTGGCCAGGAATTTCCCATCGGGTGAAAAGGCCAGGCAATGCACTTCGCTGCCGTGCCCGCGCAATGTTTGAAGCGGAAGGTTTGTCGGCCCCAGGGCGGAAACGTCCCAGAGATAAATCATCTGGTCTGAACTTCCGCCGCCGAGTCGTGTGCCATCCGGTGAAAAGGCGATGCTCCAAACGCGTGCGGAGTGTCCTCTGAGCGGAGCAAATGCGTCGGGCTTACTCATGTCATACACCCTCACGTCCCCGCCAAAGTTGCTCGTGGCGAATTTCTTTCCGTCTGGCGACACGGCCAGACCGACAATGTTTGCTCGCTGGTGCACGGTCCAAAGGTCACGCCCAGTCGCCGCTTCCCGCAACGTAACCGAATCCTCATTGCCAGTGAGGAAGGTCTGTCCATCGGGCGCAAACGCGACACGGGAGCCCGCTCGCTCCAACCGAGCGACCCGCTCGCCGGTCACATAATTCCACAATGTCACATGACCCAGCCCCGAAGACAGAGTCAGTCCCTCCGAGAACACAAGCACCGGTTCGCCGGGCGAAAAAGCGATATGGCGCGGCTTAGCTTTGGACTCGGCTTTAAGTTGGTTGGTGATTTGCCACGTCGCCGTGTTCCAAACCATCACCAAACCATCTTCGCTGGCCGTGGCCAGAAATCTGTTGTCCGGAGAGAAGGCGAGGCCGTTCACACCGTCGGCGTGGTTGGTAAGCGCTCTGCTTAGTCGATGGCGGTCCAAGTCCCACAATTTAACCAGGCGATCCGCACCCGCTGTGGCGAGGAGTTTGCCGTTCGGGGAGAAGGCGACCCACCGCACGGAGTCGGAGTGGCCGGAGAACGCGGTTGCATAATCGCCTTGAGCCAAGTGCCGAAACAAACGCCATTCGAATCGCCGCAGATCTTCGTGTCCGGGCGAAGGGTTGTGGGCGTCCAGAAGTTGGCGCGCACGACCGAGGTTTCCATCCTTGAGCGCCTGTTGGACCAAGCCCATATCAGCCGCGTAAAGATTCTGTCGGGCGTTTCTGGCTTCCTGTTCCGCTCGGCGCCATTGCGTGGACACCCCGATCAAGCCAGCGAAGAACAACAACACCGCTGTGCCTGTCAGTCCTGAAAGAGCCGGCCTTCGCCGGCACCAGCGCCAAAGCCTGTCGGCGGTGGTGGCTGGCCGCGCAGCAATGGGCTCTCCCTCCAGCCACCGCTCCAGATCCTCCGCCAGAGCGCGTGCCGATGGGTACCGTCGCTGCGGGTCTTTCTCCAAACACTTCAGGCAGACCGTCGCTAATTCGTGATCCACAAGCTTATTTAGTATTGTGGGATGCTTCGGCTCTTCCTCCAGCGCTCGCCGCCAAATCTCCACAGGCGTTTCGGCCTGAAAAGGTGGTGTCCCACTCAGCAGCTCGTAAAGAATCGCGCCCAGACTGTAAATGTCAGCTGCAGTGGTCGCTTGCTTCGCGTGTCCCGACGCAAGTTCTGGTGCCATGTAGCTAGGTGTGCCCATGACTGCACCGCTTAACGTGAACTGCGTGACGCCGCGGTCCGCCAGTTTAGCCAGACCAAAGTCGGCCAGATGAGGCTCACCCTCGCCGTCGATTAAGATGTTGCTCGGCTTCAAATCGCGATGAAGCACGCCGTGTTGGTGAGCATAATCAACGGCGCTGGCAATCGAGATCATTAGCCTGGCGATACGAATCTGGCGGCGATGGACGGTGGCCCTGTCTTC
>WNGB01003268.1_pt1 | contig 25659 bp, 25 predicted proteins | sample 5400681 | NCBI WGS metagenome assembly WNGB01 (sample SAMN13153367, study PRJNA577476) | soil metagenome | isolation source: 115 cm soil or saprolite under grassland replicate 2 | place: USA:California | collected 2016-06-15
GTACCGGGTCTACCCTCGCGTCCTAGATCAGCTGCTCCCGGCCGCCTTCCACGACACGGAGGTCCACGCCAACAATCCGCTCGAGACTGACCACGGGCGTCTCAAGGCCCGCCTTCGACCGATGCGAGGGCTGAAGCGTGACCGAACCGCGAGGGTGATTCTCGCAGGGCACGCCTTCGTCCAGAACCTCCGCCGGGGCTTCTACGACCTCGGGACCGATGTCCGACCGACGGCTCGTCTCGCCGACGCGTTCGCCGAACTGGCCCTCGTGATCTGATACCTGCCGGGACGGATATATCCACCGCGCCCGGGCTTTAGCCAACGCAACAGTGCCGAAACGGCACCCGGATGCCGACATATGAGCAACTTAACGGACCCAGAGCTGGCCGACCAAGACGAGCCAGTGCGGATGCGCCTGGTAGTTCCCCACTCGATCAGAGACGAGGTGAACGTCGAAGGGGTTCGCCAGCGGGACCCAGGGAGCCTGGTCCACGATCCGACGCTCGATCTGCGCCCAGAGCCGCGCCGCGGCGGCCGGTTCCGTTGTCTCCAGTGTGCGGGCCTTGTCCATCATCGCGTCGATCTCTCGGTCGCAGAAGAAGTTGATGTTGGCCGGCGCGCCGCAGGAGAGCTGGGCCGAGATGAAGGTCGACTCGCCAGGGAAGTCAGCGCTCCAGCCCCTGGGGACGATGTGGATGTGCCGCTCCGGATGGCGATACCTCTCGATGTAGGGTTCGATGTCGTCCACCACCCTGAGGCTCGGCCGGTATCCCAGCTCTCGCAGCAGCTCGACGAAGTACTCGGCGATGGAGGGCGCCGCCCCTCTCACATCTTCTCGCTGCGCCCAAACGCCAACGCGCGCCCCCGCCGTTCCGGAGGCGGCCACCAGGTCCCGAGCCCGGACGGGATCGGGCGCGGTCCAGATGCCCGCGCTCCCTGGCTCGCTCGTGTACGGGCAGTAGGGCTCGTACTGCGGGAAGTTGGGCGGGAGGACCTGGCAGGTTGGACGGGCCTGCCCTCCGGCCACCAGCTCTGCCACGCGCTGTCGATCCACGGCGTAGTTCAAGGCCTGCCGGGCCCTGACGTCGTTGAAGGGAGGCGCGATCAGGTTGAGGACCACGAAGTCCGTCACCGACGCCGGGAAGGAATGGATCTGGCCTGCGTTGTTCGCCATCAGCTCCTCGACCCTCGCAGGGGGAGGTGGACCGAACATCACGTCGGCCCGGCCTGCCAGGACCTCTTCCACTGCCCGCTCGGCGGGCACCCCGAACCGCCAAACGATCCGATCCGGGAACCCATCCGGCTGGGCGGCCGGGGACCACTCCCGGAACTCCGGGTTGCGCACGAGCTCGACCTGCTCGGGCGTGGATCTTGCGATCATGTACGGCCCAGTGGCCGGGACGCGCTCCGCACCGATCTCCCGATCCGGCGTTTCGGACGGGACGGCGGAGGCGAAGGAGTGGGCGAGCTTCGACAGGAATTCGGGGTCGGGCGCCTCCAGGTGGAACGTGACGGTGTTGGCGTCGCCATCCGCCACGATGCCCTGAGGGAGGTCACAGCTTCCCGGTCGCCGGAGGCATCCCTCGGCCCCGACGATGCTCGTGTAGAGGTCGGCTCGGGGGGACCCCACGGTGAAGACCCTCTCGATCCCGCGGCGAAAGTCCTCTGGCCGGACGGTGGCGCCGTTCGAATACCGGATCCCGGACCGGAGCTGGAACGTATAGGTCGTCCCGCCTTCCGTCGGCGTGGGGAGCGACCGGGCGAGATCCGGAACGAGGGTGGTCCCCTCCAGGCCGCTGGCACGCTTGAAGGCCACGAGACCGTCGTTGGTCAGACTCAGGATGTTCCACGCGGCGCCCGAGTAGGCGGTCGCCGGGTCGAGGGAGCCCACCTTGTAGTCGACGAGCACCGTGAGGGTGCCGCCACGATGGGCCTCCTCGGCGGCACGAACGCCCACCCACAGGGAGCCATCGACGCCCGCCGCCCCGCTGACCTGTGCTCCGACGGCGAAGCTCTCCACCTCGTTTGACCGTGGGTCGATCCTCGACACCGTCCCGTCCAGCTCGTTGGCGACCCATACCCACCCCCCGCTCAGCACGACGGTCGCGGGACCGTCTCCCACTCCGACCGTCGACTCGACGGCGTTCGTGGCGGGATCGATCCTCGACACGGTGCCATCGAGATAGTTGGCAATCCAGATGCCACTTTCCCCGCTGGCAACGCCCAGGGGTCCGTTACCGACGTCGACCGTCGCGACCTCGACCTCTCTGTTGGCGTCGATCCTCGAGACGGCCCCCGACGCGTAATTCGCGACCCACAAATCGTCGTCGGCGACGACGATCCCGCTGGGCCGGTCGCCGACCCCGATCGATGCTTCGAGCTCGCCGTTCTCAGGGTCGACCCGGGAGACCGAGTCGTCGATCGCATTCGCCACCCATAGCGCGCCGCCTTGTACGGCGATTCCTACCGGCCCACCCCTGGCGTCGACGGTCTGGACCACCGAGTTCGTGTCGGCGCTGATCCTAGAGATCGCAGAGCCCCCAGCGTTGGCGACCCACACCGAGCCGCCCGCCACCGCGATGGCCGATGGGTCGGCGCCGACCTGGATCGTGTCGACGACGGCCCGCCTTTCCGGGTCGATCCGAACGACGATGCCCCGGTCGGGTTGGGTCACCCACACGGCCCCTTCCCCGGCGACGAGGGCACCGGGCCTCCCCTCGAGCTCGATCGCCCCGGCGATCTCGCCGGTCTGCGGATCGATGATGGCGACGGCGTCGTCGCCGATCTCAGTGACGGCCCCCCCATCGAGGAGCGTGAGCGGTGCGGCCGCGGCTACGACCAATGCGATCGCCGCGACGAGGGCGCCGACCGGGTGGCCCCGGATCAGGGCATCTGGTCCACGCCTCGGTGGAGGGGCGGGAGCGGACACGAACGGGGCCAGCTGGTTGGCGGGATCTCCGACCTCGGGCAACACCCGCATGACGTGCACGGGCTCAGCCAGACCCTTGAGATCCAGGACCCCGCGATCGGCGTACCGGACGCCGTCGACCCGGCGAGCGAGGTGGACGGCCTCCCTGCTCGCCAGGCACTCTCCGGCGCTCGCCTGCCCGCAGAGGCGAGCGGCCAGGTTGAGCGCTCCGCCTCGATAGCCGCCCTCAAGGGGCACGGCTTCGCCGGCGTCGATGCCTATCCCGACCGTCAGGGGGAACGCCGGGTCCGCCAAGGTTCTGTCGACGAATCGCCCCTGGAGCTCCACGGCTGTCCGCATGGCCTGGCGGGCCGAGTCGAAGACGACCAGGGCCTCGTCCCCCCGGAGCTCGATCAGCCGGCCTTCTCGAGCCTCGACGACTTCCCGGACGACATCGGCGAACCTACCCGCAAGTTGCGCGGCGGTCTCGTCGCCGCGTTCCTGCGTGAAGACCGTGTACCCCCGCACGTCCGCGATCAGGAAAGTCTTGATCTGGGCGCCTTGAGCCTGTGCGCTGAGTTCCACGTACCGACGTCCCTCAAGCTCAGCCCAATGAGGAGGACATGCGTAGTATTGCTCCCGGGCAGCCGCTGGGCCATCCCGGTCGAGAAGGTGCCCGCCCGTCGCCGGGCCACGGACGAGAGTCCGACCGCCTCGAGCACCGCCGCTACGCGTGAGTGGTCGATGGCGTTGGCTTGGGCCACCGCAAGCAGCTGGCGCTCGGCACTCAGGCCGGGATGGAACGTCTTGGCGTCCAGATGCGCGCCGACCTCGCGAAGGGTGTGAGGTAGGCCGCTGGCTGGTCGGCAAGCTGTAGGCGGCCGGGCTCAATCCCACCGGTTTCCCGGTGGGTGCATCCTTCCGACTCACCATGGCTCCCGCTTCGCCAGCGGCCCCCTGTCAAACCGGGCATGCGGTTCTCCCGCACCCGGCTTTCCGACACCGTTCACCGCAAGGCATGCGCAGTTCCGTACCGGACGCCTCCATGGAACCGTCGGTTCGGGTCCTGCTTGGCACTGCGGTACAGCCCGCGCTGCAGGGCCCGGGACTTCTCCGGCCTCTGGGCCTTGCTGGTGGACCTAGCCCTCCTCGGGCACTCACCAGATCCCCTCCCCGTTCGAGTCCCCGGGGGCCCACCCAACGAAACCGCAGGCTGATCGGCCCTCGAGACGATGGTCCCTGGGCCGGCGGTGTTCGTCCCGGTCTCATCCCCGTCTCGGTCACGACCTCGTCCAGCCCCCAGTCGCAATCCTCGGTACGAACACGCAGTGCTGTGCCGGCCTCCAGGCGGAGCCACTCCGTCACGCATCAGCGGACCCTCATAGGCCCACCTCCGATTCGCTGCTCTTGCAGGGTTCCTGTAATCGAAGGCGTTGCGGGCATTGGCGAACAGCCTCCTCGAGGCAGCTAACTCCACAAGGCCAGACGTCAGGTTTGGCAGTCGACCGCGACCTCGAACGCGTCGCAGATCAGCTGCCCCAGCATCGGCGGCGGATGGCCGCGGACGCGAGACTTGGTGTCCGGCCCGGACGAGCGCCCCCGGGAAGACTCAGACCGTTCGCAGGGTCTCGATCGTCGCCGCGGGGACGATGCCTTTCACCCGGCGCGCCAGTTCCGGGTCCAGGGTTACGAACGCGTCTGCCTGCAGCCGAGTGAGTGCAACGTATTCGGCGTCATAGGTCTCGGCCGAGTCCAGCTGGTCGGCGTGTAGGGCGCGGAAACTCGGATCGTCCAAAGGGCCGACGATCGCGCCTGCTCAGTCTGTGCTCTCCTGGGCATCAGCCATCGCCGAGAAGAGGAACCTGTAGGTCCACTCCTCCGCGAAGCGCCGGGACTCGGCGAACACGACTCGGATCTCGGGGTAGCGGACCTCGAGACGCGAGAGCACCTCGGCGAGCCAGGAACCCGAGACGTGCTCCTGCTTGAACAGGCCCGAGTAGCGACCCTCCACCACCACGGCGGCATGAGGGATCTCTGATAGGCGCTGCATCTGAAAGGAAAGGGTGCCGTCAGAGAGCGTGGAGGCCAGGTTCTCCAAGCTCTTTCGCTCCACCGAGGCAAGGAGCAACCCGTCCTCGCCCTGCACGGCGTAATCCCCGGCCGCAAGGGCGACCCGGAGGGTCTCGGCTCCCTGGTTGGCGAAGCGGTAGGGGTAGCGCTCCCTGGTGTCTACGGCGATCCGGACGGTTCCGGTTAGCGTTCGTCGCCTGGGGATGCGTCCCCCGGGGTTGGCAGCCCGGGCCGTCTTCTGGGTCTGCCAGAAGATGGCGGGTCGTCCCCTGGCCTCAGTGAACACGAACTGCGAGCGGGAAAGCCGTGGACGGTCGAGCACCAGGTCAACGGCTGCTCCCCTGCGGCGGCAGAAAAGGACCGGGATTTGCTCCAGGACCTCGGCATCTTCAGGCAAGGGATCTTCTGCCGGGTAGCAGTAGACGCGGGATGATCTCGGCCACGTGTCCCTAGCCTTAAGGACCAGCCCTCCCTCGATGGGGAGCCTGATGAGGTAAGGGAGCTTGCTGTCGACATCCGGATTCGTGGCAACGAGGAATACGCCCGGCTCGTCCATCTCTCAGGCAGCGTGACGGTGGTACTCGTGGATCACCCCGCCGAGAACATTGCGGCGAAGAACGGGCGACGCACGAGAGAGTCGGGTGGGATCGAGGTCGAGCGACACGGTTGGGGCCTCGGGCGGATCGAGCCCGAGCGAGCGATGCGGGCGTGCCCGGTTGTAGTGGGACACGTACTCGGTGAGCACCCGCCCGAGATGGCGGCGGCCCTGAACGAGCACGTGGTCCAGGCACTCGCGTCGAACCGTCCTTACCCAGCGCTCCGCGAACGCGTTCGCCTTGGGCGCGTGGATGGGGGTCTTGATCACCCGGACGCCCTCGGTGCGAAAGACCTCGTCGAAGGGTCCTGAGAACTTGGAGTCGCGGTCGCGGATCAGAAACCGGGCATCCCCAAGCCCGTCCGCCCCGGCGAGGTTTCGGGCTTGCTGGGTCACCCAGCAAGAGTCTGGGTTGCGGGTGACGCCGAGCAGGTGAACCCGCCTCGACGAGTGCTCGATCGCGAACAGCACGTAGAGGGTGCGTAGCCAGATCGTCTCCACCGAGAAGAAGTCGGTCGCCCAGATGCCTTTGGCCTGTGACCTCAGGAACTCGCCCCACGACGGGCCGTCTGTTCGAGGCGCCGGGCCGAGGCCTGCCTTGCGAAGGATCGCCCTGACGGTGGTTGCTCCTACCCGGATGCCAAGTCTCTTGAGCTCTCCCTGGATGCGGATGCATCCCCACCTCGGGTTCTCCCGGCCGAGACGGATTGCGAGCTCGCGTAACTGGGGGTCGATGGGCGGGCGACCGAGGCGTCTGTGCCTGAAGGTCCATTTCTTTCTCACGAGCTCGCGGTGCCAGCGGGAAAGGGTCTGGGGGCTGACCAGGAACACCGACCATCGCTGGCGCCGGAGAAAGTAGCTCGCCGCCGCCAGAACAATCTTGTCCCTTCGCCTGAGCAGCGGGCGCTTGACGCCTCGGCTGAGAACGCCGAGCTGGTGGCGAAGCACTGCGTTCTCCATCTGGAGCTCTGCGACGGCCGAGCCGCCCACGATCAGGCGGAGCAGCCGCCCCCACACCGAGTACACAAGGAACAGGACCACTCGCTGATGGTATCGAGCGACCTCTGTGCGGGCGAATCGAGTTTTCGCGCCCTATAGGCCCGAGCAGGATCTTGCGAGCGGCCAGTAGGAGTAGCAGGAGCAGCAAGAACTAAGACGGCCGTCCTCTTCAAGCCAGTCTATGAATGGGGAGCTTCAAGCATAACCGTTTGGTCCGAGAAGACCGCGCGAATCTCCAGGTGTCCTCCCAAACCAGCGACGTAGCGGCGCAAAGTGGACACATAGACATCTTCTTGATGCTCGACCCTAGAAATATTCTCCTGGGTAGAACCAAACTCGTGGGCCAGGGCGGCCTGAGTAACGTGCCGCGCCTCCCGCAGATCCGCCAACGCAAGAGCGTCGTGCATAGCTAGGCGGTACTGGTCGACCTTGGCTCGCGCCTCAGGATTGGCGCGAAGCTTCTCCCGAAGCTCGTTGAAGTTCTTGCGCTTGCTCATGGTATCTCTCCTTCAGCTCTCAGCTCTTCCAGGTGCTCGTCGTACAGCTCGTCCGCGACCGGAACCATCTCCAGATACCACCTGTCCCAACGCTGGCTCTTGTCGCCTCCGATGAGCAAGATAGCGGCCCGCCGAGGATCGAAAGCGAAGAGGATTCGTATGTTCCCTCCGAGCGGTCGTAGCTCCTTCATGTGCTGGTGCTTGGAGGTCTTCACCGTGTCCACAAAGGGACGACCCAGAGCGGGTCCCCGCCCTTCCAACGCCTCGACGGCCGCATCAACGGTAGCCTGTTCATCAATGGTCAGCGTGTCCCACCACTCCTCGAACTCCTCGGTGAACTCGACTTCCCACGTCAAGGATGATAACCCTTGCCTTCTATAACGTCAACATTATGGTCCATCTTGAGGTTGGCGGTCACTTTCCTGACCTTAGCCCTGCCTCTGCGTAGCTCCTAGGCCTGACGAGGCGATTCCGAAGCTCGGCTCGAGAGCCGTCTGCCCCGCGGCGAGAGCAAATCACATGGGTGTCATTCTCCCCCGAGGATGTTCACGAAACAGGTGTCTTCGCCCCTGGACATTCTGGATCGCCCGTCGTGGCCGCCGAGGCGGAGCAGGTCGACCAAACTCGAAGAAGGACCTGGTCACGCGCCCGATCCGAGGTTTCTGTGCCCTTCAGGATTGTCTAGACACGACACCGCTCGGTGGGCCGCTGGTGACGACGCTGTTGGCCCCTATCTGTTCAGCTTCGCCCGTGATCGCCGCGGGTCGACTCACCGACGTCGGTCCTGTGTGGAGCTTCCGTCGGCCGTCCGCTTCTCTCACCGATCAAGAGGAACGTCCGCAGCAGACCCTTGCCCTTCACCTCGATCATCCCGCGTTCCTCGAACTGGAACCGATCGACCAGACGCTCGAACACGCGCGGCGTCACCTGGATCATCCCCGGGATGCCGTGCGCCTGCATCCGGCTGGCCGTGTTCACGGTGTCGCCCCAGAGGTCGTAGATGAACTTGCTTCGACCGATGACACCGGCGACCACAGTGCCGACGTCCAGCCCGATCCGCAGTTCGAGCGCCGGGAACCGGAGTATGGCGCGCTGCATGGCGAGCGCCATCTGGGCCAGCGCGTCCACGTGGGACGGTTGTGGTTGAAGCAGTCCGGACGCGACCATGTACGCGTCTCCGATCGTCTTGATCTTCTCGAGTCCGTACGTCTGAGCGAGCTCATCGAACGATGTGAAGACCTCGTCGAGCAGCCGGACGAGGTCCTCCGGCGCCATCGTCTCGGACAGCGGCGTGAATCGGGCGATGTCGGCAAACAGCACGCCGACATCCGCGACACGATCCGCGATCACGGACTCGCCGCTCTTCAGCCGCTCGGCGACCGAGGAAGGAAGCACGTTCAGCAGCAACCGCTCCGAGCGTTCGCGCTCTTCCTCGACGATGTCGGCCATCGCGTCGCGCTCTCCGACGAAGTAGTGCAGGAGGACATAGCACGTCCCGGTCACACCGCCGATGTTGAGCATGAAGAAGAGGATCTGTACGGCGGCCGGGATGTGGTGGCCGGCATCGCCGATGACGAGATCGAGTATCCCCGCAGCCACGATGACGGCGAGGAACGCCGCGAACCACGCGACCGCCGCACGACGGCCGGCGAATAGCAAGGCTCCGAGCGGCGCCGTGAACGACCATAGGATGACACCGCTCGATGAAACGAAGCCGCCCAGGCTGAGCTGCAGCAGGAATGGCAGGATCAGGCTCAGCCCGAGCTGTGACCGCCGGAACAACCGGTAGCGCCGGGTCTTGGCCAAGACCGCCAGGTTGATCAGCGAGACGACCTGGTACGTGAATGGGATCGAGGCGGCTAGATGTCGGCCGAGCAGCCAGTACGTGACGACCCAGATGATCGCGAGAGCGGTGATCGTGATCGCCGCCAACACCAATACCCGTCTCCGCAACCCTTCGGTGGGCGTTTCGATGGGCAGGCCACCGAGGCTAGCGAGCGAGGAGAGGATCCCTCGCCTCATTCGGCTGCTCCGTCGCGTGCATGGTCATTGGCGGCCATCGGGTTATGCACGTAGCTGAGCATGTACGGGGGGGCCCTCGTCGTGGCATGAGGCAAAGAGTCGCCGCAACGCTATGCGGGCCGTGCCGAAGGCCGTCCGGGAATCAGCCGCCGCGGGCGAGCCGGCGGAAGCTACGTCGAGCAATCGAAACCGCCGCGATGAGCCGCTCATCCGGCCATACGAGACCCATCCCGCCGACACCAATAGGGCCAGATGGTACCGTTGGCTCTAGGTGGACCGACTGGTGGGCGTCCTTCGCAGGGTAGCGGTCGTCCATCAGGGCCAGGTAGCAGGGCCAGGTATGCGCCCACCCGGTTCCCGAACCGCCGCAGCTTCAGGTTCCAGTCGACCTACGACGAACCGCTTTCGTCGGGGGCGTGAGCGCCTGAAAACCCCCGCGCCAGCGGGGCCTGGGGCACCGTCCCGATTGTCGTCCCTCCCCGGGTATGTAGGGGCGGTAGGACGATTCACCCCTCGCCGTCGGGACCGGGCTTTGGCGAGACCGTCATTGCGTGTCGTTTCAGGATCGAAACCGACATCGTCAGCGTGTCTTAGCCGAGGGAGCCAAACCTGACCGTGTCGCCGTGGTCGGCCCAGGTACTGCGTCCTCCCGCGCATAGTGCATAACGGCGATCCGGGGGGTGAACAGAGGGGTTGCTCTTCCGTGGGGGAGCGTCGACGGTCTCCTAACCCGTCCTGCACGTGATCGAGAGGATCGTGGCCTCGCTCGGCCTTCGGGTCGATGAGTCATCATCACCCTTGGGCGAATGCGCGACTGTAGGACGGTCGGGTGCAGACCCGACTTCTAAGCGCCTATTCATGCCGTGGGGGGCCCCATTGGTCCCTCTTCGGATAGGACCTTCGACCCTATGCGAGGGGAAGGATCGGCTGTAGGCCCTCAATGAGGAATGGGAATCCCATCTTTGGGGGGAGGAACGCACGATGTTTCCCAAGAACGAAGGGCCGGCCGACCGGGCGATCCTGGTTGTCGCAGGGATCGTGCTTCTTCCGCTCGGTCTATTCCTGCTAGAGGGGGTGCAGGACAGCATTGTCGGCCTCGTCGTGGCGGCCGTCGGCCTCCTCGCCCTCGTTACCGGCGCGACCGGTAGGTGCGTCCTGTACATCCCGTTTGGCATCACGACCTTGCGGGCGACGCAGGCCCCAGCGGCACCCTCATCGGAAGCGGAGGGGCCGGTGGTGCCCCGGACTCGCGTAGGGACACTCAGGTGACCGAGGGGAGGACTTGAGATGAAGAAGGTGATCATCGGCGTTGCGGTCTTCGCGCTGGCCCTGGCCGCCCTCCGTCGATTCGGACCGGCTCTGGGAAAGCGAGCCATGAGCAAGTGCCAGGAGATGTTCGAGCGCGGGCAGAAAGAGTCTCCGCCCGAGGAAACGGTGCGTGACCTTGACGCGGAGCCCGCTCTCGCTGCCGCCCCGTGATGAGGTGTCGACGATGATGTGGTGGGGTTCTGGCTGGTGGTTGGTTGGTGCCGTGTTCATGGTCATCTGCTTGGTGATGATGTTCCGCATGGTGGGGCACAGCATGATGGGGCACGGCACGATGGGGCATGGCAGTTCCGCTCACGAAGAGAACGATGGACCCGAGCGGACACTCGCCAACCGCCTGGCAAGGGGCGAGATCAACATCGAGGAGTACGAGCGACTCCTCGAAGAACTCCGACGCACTGACAGCACTGCGCACACATAGGTTTCGCGCCCAGGTCCGGGAAGCCTCTCGCGACCGCTGAGCAGCTCGTCGACTGCTGAGCAGCTTGGTAGCGTGTGACCCAGATCGGGAAACCCGGCCCGGTTACAACTTGGTCGGTCAAAGGCTACACACCCAAATCCTTAGAACCTGTGCGTAAGCACTGCCGCCCTGACGCAGGGGAAGAGCTCGTCTGCTATCTCGACCAGGCGCAGGGAGGTCCGGGATAGCCATGACTCGGTAGCATCGCGCGGGCCACCGCTTCAGGCAGCCCTCAGCGAGGGTCTTTCGGACGGCTCCGCTTCGACGAGCGTTCAAGAGTAGGGACGGGGTCCTCTCTAGGACAGGACCTTCGACCCTAGTTGCGGGAAGCAGTGGGCTGTATGCGTGCAACCTTAAGGGACGCGATCCCATCTCTGGGGGGAGGTGACTCAAGAGGTTTCCCAAGAACGAAGGGCCGAGATCGAGAGCGGAGCCCGCGACGCCGGCCCCGGTGATCCCGGTTGACCCTGGTGGTGATCGCCCGCCCGAGTTCGGAAGAGAGAGGAGGAGAACATGATCTCGCGAGATGCGACCAAACTTCTTCGGGAGGGGAACGAGCGTGTGGAAGCGAATTCGAAGCGCCTTGCTGGATTGATCGGCCCAGCGCTCATTGCCATCACCGCGTCCGAGTTGGTCAATCTTGACTTCCTGGAACGGCAATATCGCTACTACAGCTATATGAACGGCACTGTCGTGTTCGTTGCCGGCCTCTTGATCGTCCGGTCTCACAATCGTTGGACGCGTGGCTGGCCCGTTGTGGTGACGCTCACGGGCTGGGTTGCCATGCTCTGGGGTCTGTTCCGAATGTTCGCTCCACAAGCTAAGCAGGGCGGCGCCAGTATCCCCACGTTCGTAGGGACCGCGATCCCGTTCGCAGTTGGGGTCTTCTTGACCTTCAAAGCCTATTGGCCGAGAGATCGTAGGACTGATGCTCGTTGATGGTTGCCGACAGCGGCCGGAAGAAGGACAAGGCGGCGGCGAGCGCTTTCCGCGGTTCCTTCGTCGTGCGTAGAGGTGACGATCAGGACGGAACTCGGTGGAGGGGCGACGTACACGGGGACCTTCAGCAAGGATGGCAACACCGGGTCGGGTGGCTGGAGGCCTGAGGAGGGCAAGGAAGGTCCCGGCAACCTCGCTTATGACATCACCTCGACCAGAGTAGCTAGCGTTTCCACTTGCCCCGGCACGCCTGTGACACCTCGACCGGTCTGACCGTTGGTGGGTTTCGACATCGCAAGAGAATAGCCTCAACCCATGCAGGGGTGGCTCACTCTTGCTCTCGCCGCCCCTCTCGCGTGGTCCGTTCAAAGGGCAATCTCCAAGTCGGTCCCGGAGACGCTCTCACCTCGCAGTTCTACCTGCTCTCGCAGTCGTCTCGCTGCCACTGTACCTGCCCAGCCTGGTCTTCGATCCGCCTCCGCTCCCCGCGTTCCCTCGTGCCTCGGTCTGTCTGCGATGATGGCGATCACATTCGGAATGACGACCGAGACGATCGACGCGGTCCCGTCGGACGGGTCTCGCCGATCACCTGTCTGTCTCCGGCTCTCACGGCGATCCTCGCCTTTGCCGTCCTGGGCGAGCGTCCGATTACTAGCGGAAGCGCCGTGACACCGAATATCTGCACCCCTCACGATCCGTGCACACGCGTCTCGTTCGACGGTCGAGAGCTGGCCACCGAACCCGTCGACTCCGTGCTGCTCTCGCGACGCTATCTGCTGTCGTGAGGTGGGCGGTCGTGCTACTCCGCGGTCCCGTGTTCAGCCGGGGACGAGCGGCTCGAGCCAGTCCGGAATCTCTCGCCCCTCGAGGCGGACGAACGGCGGCTCGTAGTCCTCGACGGAGGATAGCTCCGCCCGCACCTCCTCCTCCGAGAGCGAGCGCCACCGACGCTCGGCCTCGATCATCAGCGCCAGGAGCCGGACGTCGCCGGCCGTGCAGAGACCGGTCGCCTCGGATCGGGCAAGGACGAACGCCACTGCCGCGTCGACGTGTCGCTGCTCGTCCAGCGGCTCGTACCACGTCGAGTAGCGAGCCGCCTCCGACGTCTTCCACAGGTTGCGGGCGACGACCTTGATTAGGCGCAGGCCGACGTCCTGCTCGACGATGGCCTCGGCGAGGGCGTCGAAGTCACGACGGTACGCCTCCTCGTTCGACAGCCGGTAGTTGTACGGCGTGATCACGGAGTCGAAGGGGAACCGACGCAGCGCCTCCAGGTGCGTGGCGGGGGCGCTCATCCCGTGGCCCGTGATTCCGATCGCGCCGACTAGGCCCTCGTCCCTGGCCCTGACGGCACCCTCGATCGCCCCGCCCGGTCTCGTCGCCCGGCGGAGATCCTCGACGTCGCCGATGGCGTGCAGCTGGATCAGGTCGAGGCGGTCGACGCGGAGCCGCTCGAGCGAGCGCCGGATGCTGTCGTACGCGCCGGCCGCCGTTCGATCGCCGGTCTTGGTGGCAAGGAAGATCCGATCCCTGATCCGGGACATCCACCGGCCGAGGTGCAACTCCGAGTCCCCGTAGTCGGCGGCCGTATCGAAGTGGTTGATACCCGCGTCGAGCGCGCGCTCGATCGATCGATCGGCGACCTCGTCGGGCACCTCGACGAGCGCAGCCCCGCCGTAGATCAGCACCGAGCTCATGTGGCCCAGCCGTCCCAGCCGCCTCGTCTCCATCACCCCTCCTCGGACCTCGTGCGTGCCGACCGAATCCCTGCGCCGTCCGCCGCTCACACGCGGCGGCGTGCGGCCGTCTCGAACCACCATGGGTCGAAGCCCCGATCGTCGGGGTCGACGACAGTCCCGGGCGGCACGACGGCGTCGATCGCGTCCAGCGTCCCTTGGTCCAGCCGAACGTCGGTCGCCGAGAGGAGGTCGTCGAGCTGCTCCATCGTCCGCGGCCCGATGATCGCGGATGTGACCGCCGGGTGGGCAAGGGTGAACGCGATCGCCATCCGCGTGAGCGAGATGTCGGCATCGGCGGCGATCTTGAGCAGCTCCTCGACGAGGTCAAGCTTGTGCGCGACCTCGGGACGCGACTCGTCGTACAGCGCGGCGAGCCAATCGGCCCGCTGCGCACCGCGGGTCGCCCGCGACTCCGGCGAGCGGTCGAAGCTGTCCCGTCGGTAGCGTCCGGTCAGCCAGCCGCGGCATAGTGGACTCCACACCAGGACGCCCATCCCGTAGCGCTGGGCGACCGGGAGCACGCCATGCTCGATGTGTCGGACGAAGATGGAGTACGGCGGCTGCTCCGTCCGGAACCTCGAGAGCCCCCGTCGCTCGGCGGCCCACTGCGCCTCGACCATCTGCCATCCAGGGAAGGTCGACGAGCCGAAGTACCGGATCTTGCCCAGACGCTGGAGGTCGGTCAGCGCGCCGAGGGTCTCCTCGACGTCCGTGTCTGGCTCGGGTCGGTGGATCTGGTACAGGTCGATGTGATCCGTGCCCAGGCGTCGGAGGCTGTTCTCCACCTCGCGCGCGATCCAGACCCGGGAGTTGCCCCGCTCGTTCCGGCCGGGCCCCATGTCGCCGTGGACTTTGGTCGCCAGGACGACCTGGTCGCGGCGGTCCTTCAGCGCTCGCCCGACGATCTCCTCGCTCTCACCGGCCGAGTACACGTCCGCGGTGTCGACGAAGTTGATACCGCCGTCGATCGCCGCGTGGATCATGCGGACGCAGTCGTCGACGTCCTGGTTGCCCCAGCTCCCGAACATCATCGTCCCCAGGCAGTGCGTGCCGACGCTCAGGCCTGTCCCTCCCAGCGTCCGGTACTCCATGGGCCCGCCTTTCGCTGTGCGGACGTCTGCGATCATCCGGGCCGGCGGACGTGCCGCCGGCCGTCGAAGCGGGAACGCTATCACCTGCGGCCGCGTGGTCGCCGCAGCGACGCGACCTCCGCGTCGCCTGGGAGTTCTTCCGCGCCCAAAGGGCACAGGCCCGACCACAAAGGGGCACTGACCGGTCTGAGCCTACCCGGCTTGAGAGCGCGCGACGACCGGTTCAAGGGTTGAGTGCTTCCCATTCAGGGATGGTTCTCGAAAGTCGCCGCGGGAGGCCGGCAATGGTCCGCTCGGCGCATCCCTGCCGACCAGGCCGGCACGCAGCTGGAACCACGAACCCGAAGCCCAGGGGGTGAACTGAATAATTGCACCCCTCAGGCTCACACGCAATCCATGCCCCGGCGGGAGCGTGACGTCGTTGAGCGAGCGGTCCGCACTGTGGCCAACAGGCGTCAGCCGAGAGCCACTTCGTCGACGAGGCTCACCGCCGGAGCCCCTACTCCGGCTCTACCTCCCCTGGCATCTGACCGAACCACCCGCCGGCCTCAACCTTCCGGTAGATCGGTACGATCCCGATCGCGTCCGACACGCGGTCGGCCAGTGCCTGGACGGAGCGATGCGCCCACTCCGCGGCCCCACAGCCGAGAGCCTTGTCCGGCCACCAGGGGTTCCCCGAACCCACCATCAGAGCGTTGTCGGCGAACCCCCTTTGGTGGAGACCCTTCTGCAGCTTGTCCAACTCGTCCTCGGCAGAGCGGTCCTCCGGCCGGAAGTGGACGATCGCGTTTCGGAGCCGCAGAACGAGCAGGGTGTTTTCGTAGACTTGCCCTCCACGGTCGAGCGGCGGAGCATCCGCGAAGGTGAGGAGCCTCTCGTATTTCTCGATCACCTCAAGCCTTCCGCTGCTCGTCGATCGCCAGAGCTCTGCCATGAGTTCCCGGCATTTCAGCGATAGAGGCGTGATGTGCCCACCCTCTGGCGCATGACCATCGGCAGCATCCTGGTAGAGCTCGTTCACCATCGCCTCGAGGAAGGCGACCGACGCGACAATCGACGACAGCACGTGGGCGCGATGCTCGATCGAGAAGCGGGTTCGTCCAGCGACATGCGCCGCCTCGATCTTCTCGGCGAGCTTTGCTTCGTGACGTGCTGTCCAGAGCAGATGCGAGGAGAAGTATGAGCGGAGTGAGATTCGCACCCCGTGCACCTCGGCGCGAGCCTCTACGGTTGCAGGGCTGACAGTCACGTCAACCCGCTTCTCGGCATCACTGCCGCCCGGTGTGCTCATGCGGCTAGGCTAGAGGCGAACCGCCGCCCCCTCGCGCCGCAGCCTATCGCCCCGCCAGCCATGCCTGGTACTTGCTGTGCTGGTTGCTCGCCGCGAGGGCCGCCCAGATCATGGACACCGGCCAGATGAGCACCAGGCCGAGACCCAGCGTGAGAACGGCCACGATGATGGCGAGAATCGTCAGCAGGATGGCTCCCAGGACCGACACGTACAGGAGCCCGAGCGGTCCGAAGAAGAACGTCAGCACCAACGCAGCGCCAACACTCCTGTCCTTCATCGAAACCTCCCTCTCAGAACCCTCGACTCAAACATGCGTCATCCAGCCGACCGACGGCACTTTCGAGCGCGTCGGTGTCGAGGTCCGTGAGCGCCGCGACGACGTCCTGCAGCGCGGACGCGATGTCGGTCGGCGCGGCCTCGCCGTACCCGTTGAGCAGATCTCGGAAACGGTCACGGGTTTCCAACAGGTTGTCCACACCATTAGCGGCATCGCGCGAGATGTCGCGGAAGATCTCGCAGGTGCGTTCGGTGAGCGCGTCCGTGCTGTCACTTGAACTTGAGCCACCACCCCTCTCATCGCTCGGCTCCTGTTCCGTCACCAGCGCCCCGATGACACGCAGCACCAGTACGGCACCGACAACGCCGATCGCAATCTTGGTCGAGCGCGGCCACTTCTTCTTCGGGGTTCCTGGCGGTGGTGGCCCGAGGACTGTGTCCGGTTGGGGCGGCAGCTCAGTCACGTCGATCTCCTCCGTCGAAGTGTGGCGAAGACCCCGAACACGGTCAAGGCGGCAGTTACAACCTCCTATCGAAACGAGAACCGGCCTGACGAGGCTGAGGCAGTGAGTCCCCCGACTTCTCACCCGACCCGTTCTTCGGGCGGCCGCGCACGTGGGGTCAGTTCTGGATCTACATGACCTACTCCGACGTGAACGGACAGCAGCCAATCCGGGCGGAGATTCACGTCACGGCGAGACCAATCAAGAGGGAAGCGACTGGGTGCCATACAGGATCACCTATACGCGGCTTTCGGAAGCGGCGCCCTTCGCCACAGTCCAGTTCGACACGCGGGGATAGAAGCGGCTCGGGGCTGCGCACACGCGCGCACATCCGAGCTCGGCGTCTGCGTCTTGGTGCGACGAGCCGGATCGGGTGGCCTCCCTCCCCCGAGCTCTTAGGCGTCCGTAGACCGACGCTTGACTCCCCCGGTCTCCCGTACTGCCCTCGGCGTGCAAGCGCCAGAGGATCGCTCCTAGCCGCCCGTCTCTGGCTCTTCCGGCGTCGGGCCGCCTGCGACGTTTCGGAATCGGCGAAGGAACCGCTGGCGCTTCTCGCCTTCCGGCTCGGAGAGAAGCTCGCCGACGTAGCTCGCGAAGTGAAGGCGGACCGTGTCGAGCACCCCGCCCGGCTTGATCATGAGCTCGACCTTCCCGTCGAGGTCGGGGAGCTCCGCGAAGACGCGCGGATCATCACGTCCGGCGATCGCGATCCCGGCTCCCGTGATCGAGTCGTGATAGAGCCCGCAGCGGACGGCCTCGTAGATGCGCGCGCCGATCCGGTCCCGCGCCTCGAGCGCGAGCCCATCGAAGACGTCGGCGAAGCCGATTAGGAAATGGCGCTCGGACGCTCCCCGTCCCTCGAAACCTTCGAGATGCTTCCCGATCATCTCGAAGTAGCTAGTCAGGATCGCGAGAACCGCGAAGTCGGCGTGCTTGTCCGCGGCCAGGAGGCGGGCGGCGACGTCGATCTGCCAGCCCCATACGCGGTCGGCGAAGACCAAAACCTCTTGCTCCTCGGTCAGGCCGAGAGCGGGGAAGTCGCATCGGCGGTAGTGCGGGCTCAGCCATGAGAGCCACGCGCGCTCCTCGGGGTCCATCGAGTCGCCGATAGAGCCGACTGGCGCGTCTTGGTCGCCCATCTAGAGGACCGTCCGGGGTCGTGCGTCGAAAGCCGACGTCATCCGCCAATCCTCGCATCGAACCCCGACAAGCCGCAGGAAGCCGTCACGGGTGGAACCCAATCGGGCATTTCGGGAGATAGGTCTCTCCCGCGGTGCGGCGGCTAAAAATCGCCTGTCGGCTCGATCGTGAACGCCCGCGGTCTTATTGGCCGATCAGCTCTCTGAGTGCGCCCATGGCCTCCTCAGCAGTCCGATGAGCCGATAGCTCCGCGGACTTTCCGGAAGGCAGGTGCACTGTCACGGCGTACTTGTCGTCAGGGTGTCGGCCGCTCCCAAGCTCTTCGACCGAGAGCCTCTCAACTATGTCCATGTTGACGACTTGCCCATCGTTCGTCTGTCTCCACACAAGCCACTCCCCTCTTCTCTCCTGCCCGCGAGACGACCAAAAAGACGCTTCGTCTACTTGGCAGGGACGATCGACCGCGAGGCGATATCCATTGCCTCCTTCCACGCTTGCGACCAGGCCACAGACTGCCACCCGAAGAGCTTGTTCTTACGGTCGATGGCTTGACCCCAGCCGATCACTACGGCGCACAACACGATGACGACTTCGCCGGAGCCGGTGTAGACGGCACCCCAGGTGACTCCCGGTGTCTTTGGCAGCTCTTCGGCGTCGAGCGTGACGCTGTTGGAAAGGCCGAAGGTAGTCCCATGAGCAACCGCCGAGTAGAGCCCGTAGACGAACTCGCCGAGGCTGCGGTCCTTGCCGGTAGCCATAAGTCTACGGATGATCTCCGTCTGCCCCGGTCGCTCCTCATCCAGCATTGGCGGACTGTTGCCTTTCGGTCGGACCTTCAGGAAGCCCAGCTCCGCGCCGATTTTGAAGAGCGCCTTCCGCCGTTCCCGGGCGCGGCTGGCGTCCTTCGGGTCCAGGGGCATCCTGCCCTGTTGCGACAACCCAAAGATGCGTTCGTTCATCCCACGGGCGACCCGCACGCGGTCGCCGACATCAGGGTCAAGCAGCCACCAGGCTCGTCCGGCGTGTTCCAGCACGGACCGAGCGAGAACCGTGTGTGAGAAGACTGGGGTCGGATCGCCACGAAGAAGGCTCGTCATTGAGCGGGCGCAGTCATTGGCAGCGAAGATGAGCAGGCCCGCGGAGTCATGTGCCGCCTGAATCGGGTCGTCGCCCCACGGTGCGCGACCCGCGTACTTCGCTTCTCGTGCCAGCTCACCCATCGCCGCGGAGTCCGCGGCTGGGAGATGCCCCCATTCCTCGCGCGTTTGGTCGGCCAAGTCGATCAGACGGGCCAACGAGTCCCGCAACGGGGCGATGTGAGCTTCGAACCTCTCGTCAACGCTCATGTGGCGATCCTCGACTGCTCAGCTGGCGACTCAGAGAATTTACCGCTCCCGCGTATGCCGGCAGAAATCCGGAACGTTACCGGATGGACGGCGTCTCGCCGGGATCGACTGGAGGTCGTCGGACCCCCGACCCCGGCGAGCGCCGCCCGTATCCGCCGCCACGTCTCACGAGGCGGCTCGCGCGGGTCCGGGGCATCGGAGCGTGCCGAAGACGATCGTCGACTCCGGCGGGACCTTCTCGGGTTCCTCTGGCCCAAGTGTTACACCGCTGCCGCCTGCGAATCGAGCTCCGAAGCAAACGACAGCCCCGCGTCATGACGGCCCCGCGTCACGACCGACCTGCGATCTCCACAACGGCTGCCGGCTCCGGCTCCGCTGCTTGGCGATACAGCGCGTCGAGGCCTTCGGCGGCGCCCTGGTCGATTCCTTCCAGAAGATGACCGTAGGTATCCATGGTCGTCCGGATCGAGGCGTGGCCGAGCCGGCGCCGTCGCCTCCTCAGCCGAGAGCGCGAAATCGTTTGCGCCCGTGACCATCCCGAGATCCGGGTCGCCCCACTTACTCAACGTCGTGAACGCGCCGCCATTGGTCAATGAGGACAGCGCCTCGGCGCCCGAATCGGGCAGCAACGAGTACGTCCACTTCGCTCCGTTGTCGCCGGGGAAGAAGCGTCGCACACCGAGGTCGTTGAGCCCGGCGGCGTCGCGAACCTCGGAGACCTCGAAGTGATCGGTCGGTCCCTCTCCCTCGGCAAGCAGGAGCACGACCTCCTCAAGCACCCCGGGGAAGACGCGCTCCTCGAACAGCACGACACGCACTCGCTGGAATCGGTCGAGCAGGAACCGTCGGACCGGCCCGGCGTAGTTGACGCTCAGCAGCTCCGCGGGAAGGACGAGCCCGAGACGTCCCCCACGAGCAAGGAAGCTCGTCGCGTGAACGACGAACGCCGCCCACGAGCTTGCCAGCCCGCCGAGATGGACGCCTTGCGCGAGCGCCGCCCGCTGTCCACGCGCGCGGGCTTCGCCGACGAACCCCTGGTACCGAACGTACGGCGGGTTGCCGACGACGACGTCGAACAGACCCGGCGGCCTCGCTTCGAAGAAGTCGCCGACGTCGACGACGGCCTCAAACCCACGCCCCGCGACCATCGCCTCGGCAGCCCTCGCCGACGGTGCGTGCAGCTCGACGCCGTGCAGCTCGCCGATGGGTCCGTTTCCGTCCAGCGCGCGGAGCCGCTCCCCTGCCGCGATGAAGAACGCCGCCTCGCCGCACGAGGGTTCCAGCACGCGGTCCTTCGGGCTGCGGATAGCCCAGTTGACGACTAACGCCGCAAGCTCCGGCGGCGTGAAGAACGCACCCCGCTCCTTCCTGAGCGCAGTCGCGTCGGTTGGCGTCAGCATCACTGCGGTGGAGTCTAGGCCGAGGCACCGACCTCGACAGGTAGCCTCGCAAAAGACGTATCGCTAGGTCGGGCTTTGGCCGGGCGAACGACCGGTCGACACGTCCTACTTGGGGGCGCTGGCGACGGCCACAAGGCGGCAACGGTACGTCTTCGGCGCCGAGCGCGTCGGCGCCCGGCGGAGTCACGAGGGAGGGCCGAGATGCTGCTACAGCAGTACTACGAACCGAGGTCTACGACTTCGAGTCGCGAAACGCAGTGAAAGTGTCCTCGGTCCCAGGGAGAACGCTCAGTTCGGCGCCGCGCCGCCCCACGAGCCTGGCAGTGGAGTTGTCGGCTGTGGAGATTGCGGCGACCTTCACGTTGCCGAGGAGTTCGGCCCGCGATTCGGTGGAGAAGGGCGTCTTTGCCCCGTTGACGCCCGTTCCTCCGACGGACTGGTCCTCCTTTCCGGCGCCGCCGTCCGTCCTGCCCATTACTCAACCCGGTGAATTCCGTATACAAGAGGGTCTATCCCTGCTACTCGACTGGACGGAAGCGTGGCTTGAGCGAGAGCTCGACGACGTCCAGGATGCGCGCGAGGCTGTTGATAGAGCTTACGCGCACGCGAGGCGGGACGCGACACAACAGGAGGCCGAACGGCACTTCGTAGAAGACCTGGCGCGGCAGCCCGTCATACCGGTGAGTCGGTCGCCTCTCAGCGCCGAGTCGCTCTCTGGCCTGGTGTCCGGAGTGAACGATACGGCCAGCGTCGCGCTCGTTTCAGTGCTCGCTGCACAAGGCAAGCCGCTGATGGTCGTCGCCGCGTCTGCAGGCATCATCCTTGAGGGTCCTCGGCCGTCATCCTCATCGGCGACAGCCCCAATAGGATCCGACCAGGTTGGCGGGACAAGGGTGGCCCAATCCCAGACAAGGCAGAGCATCGCGGCTTCTAAGCGAAGCAAGACGCGGCCACAATTGGGCAACGCCAGACGCCGGAGCGACTGCAACACTATCGCGCCCTATACAGCCGCTGTTCACTTACAACCCCACTGTGGCGGCTTCTTCGGGCCGGGCCGCCTTCAACCGATCGAGAGCCTCATTCGCGCTGGGAGTAGCGATCCGCTGCAACGCAAGGGCAGCCTCAAGCCTCACAACACGGTCAGGATCTTCAATCGCCAATCGCTCCAGCATTTGAACAGCGCCATCCTCTCTCGCAAGGCCCAGGCTCCCGGCCGCGCTCGATCGGAGTTCTACCGATTCCGCCCCCAGCAACGGCAGAGTGGCCTCCATGACCTCTGAATGCGCAACACCACGAAGCGACTCGAGCGCAGCCAGTTGCCGGTTAAGGTCCTTCCTCTCCAAGTCCTTGACCAGACGCCGTTGGGTGTCCGTGAGGCCCCTCCACTCCGCGATGCGGTGGCGCTCGGTTTCGGCGAAGGCGTGGATCATCTCAGCCCTGGTCGCTGGATCCTCCACACCGACGGCCTCCTCGACTAGCCCGCGCAAAGAATCCCCGCTGACGGTCAAGAACTCCTCCGCCGAAACGCTCAGCGCATCGACCATAATGCCGCGAAGTCGGGCTACGAGGCCTTCGGCATGAGGCCCCACAATTAGAACGGACAGTCGACTTGAGTGGTAGGCGAACGAACCGACGATGTGCTCGTCTCGCAAAGACGTCCCGATAAGGATTAACAGGCGCGTTCGCGAAAGGGTGTCTGTGAGAAAGTTCAGGAGGTAGTTGTACGGAGGGCCAAGCGCCTGCTTCTCCAAGGTAGGTACGATCATTAGCGGCTCCAGTGCACGCCCGAGGCGCGAGAGGTGAAAGTCAGGCCCAGGAAGCGGATAGCCCCTATCGAGGCGGAGGAAGGTAGATCTCTCGCTTCGGTCGACGTACCAAGTTACTGATCCGTGCAGCTTCGCCAGGGGTAGCCCATCTCTGAATTCCGCATTCCACGGATTCGCGAGCTCACCTGGCTCGTGTGCAAACCCGTCGGCGAAACGCACGCCAGTTGACGTGCAGACATACTCAATGACCCTATCGTAGTTCGTGGTGAATAGGATGATTCGGGTCTCAGCCGCATCTCTTACGAATTGAGAGCAGAGTTGTACAGCCTTGTCACGATCGAATTGCTCGCACAGCTCGACGATATACGAAAGCAAGTGAGACCGAAGTGCCGTAGCGCTCTGGATCCAGTCAGCCAGCTCGGATGTATCGAAGCCGGGTGGGAGGCCAGCCCCTACCTCGACAGCCGCATTAAGCTTCGAAAGCAGCGACTCCAGGTCCGCGTCCGGTCCAAGGTCCCCGACCATGGCTTCAATTGCCGGAGCGAGATTAGGATACTGGCGCCGGGAAAAGTCGAGGAAGCGTTCGAAGAACGGCCGCATGGTGGGCACTCCGAAGGTTGACGAGAAGCCAGCCCCCACTAGGACTGCTCCGCTCGGCCCGTCCATCAGGGAGTGGCTTCCTCGAAAAGTGCGCGCACTTCTCTCGCGATGAACCCCGAAGTCAGGACGGCGGTCTCTGTTCCGCCTAGCCGCGCCAGGTCTTCGGCTTCGAGCAGCTCCAATAGGATCGATCTCGCTTCCGATAGCTTGAAGTCTTCCACTCCCAAGTACGCCGCAAGCAGCTTGCGACGTAGCGGATTGGATACCGCACGGGGGAGGGCGGCCAGAACGCGTTTCACCGTCGGATTGTTGACATTCAAGTAGTGAATCCCGGAAGGATCGGTCACTACTCGCCGGTTGGACTCAGGTATCCTCGCAAATCGGAGCAGACCCCCCACATCCAGTACGTTCCGGAGTACAGGAAGCTCCTCGACCGCATTTAGATCTAGGTCTTCTTCGAGCGCGGCCCCGATTTCCAGGACTTGGATTCCCGAATCAGCGAGGGCGGTCGCGACCACTTGTGCCTCGTCGAGCTGTTGCGTAGCTGCCCCCGTCGGTGTCTCTTGCGTGTACGCAACGTTGACGGTCTCGATCACAGGGAACCCGCGAGCGCGAAGGGCGCCCACTCGGATACTGTCCCTCACTTCTTCAATGAGTTGAACTGGGAAGCCCTCGTCGTCAATATGCCGTGGCCGCTGCACGGCAGAGCCTGACCGACGGAAATAGAGTCTTGGATTCGGCAACTCCGCAATGAGCGCTTCCAGCGAAGCAGGGCGTCGCTCTGCGACCGCGAAGGGGACCGTCGACCGAACTCGGAGACGTAACTCGGCCTTCAATTCTGTCAGAGTGTCATTATCCGGGAGCGTTTGACTCCAGAGGAGGAGATTCCTCCTGACTTCAGGGGGGTCGAGTTCGTTCCGGCGCGCGAGAGCGCCGCTCTCCAATGTTTCGTGCGCCTGCTCCTTAAACCACGAGACGAGGTTCCGACCCAAGACAGCCCACGCTTCGTCTCTCTGAAATCTCTCCCTTGCCATAACAACGTTCAGTTGCCCGGGGTGCAGATCCAGTTCCCCAGTCACGCCAGCGGTCGGAGGCAAATCAATGAGATCGAGGGCTCGCCGCTCAACCAAGAAGCCCGCGTTCGTCAGCGTCACCGCGTTGCTAAGAACTCCGCCCTCAGTTCTAAGTCCACTGGAGAAGCCCAGGCGCCCAGATCGAATCGGACCAGCAGCAGGGACCGTAGCCACCTGCAACAGACCCTCGGCATCCCATGTCTCTCCCAGGGTAGTGACAATGCCAGTCTCAATATCCTCGATTGACACGCCGTCGACGTGCCGAACGTACTTCCTAACCGCCTCTGTGACCTGGGCAACCGTGAAGCCCTGTCCTGGCCGAGGACGAACTCGTACCCTTGTCCCGACCTCTTCTCGGTCATAGTCATGAATCGCGATCTCGCCTTGCAGCCCCGAAATGTCAAAGCGCAGACCCTCGGCGGCCTCGACCTTCCTAGTCGATACCTCAACCGCGTCGGCGACGAGGAACACGCTCAGGATTCCGATACCAAAGAAGGCTACCTGCTCACCAGGACTTGACGCTGCGCCTAGCGCTTCAAGCTTGTCCCGGCCGACCTTCAGGAAGCTCTCTTCGATGTCATGCTGATCCATGCCGATGCCGTCGTCCACGACCTCGAACCAGCCCTGGCTCGCGTTCAGCCTTATGACGATCGTCCCGCCGGCGCCATCCGCTAGGTTTCGACGCCACTCGATAGCGTCCCAAGCGTTCTGCACGAGTTCCCGCACGCAAACATCAGGAGAGGGGTAGAGGTTCGACCCCACCAGAAGCTCAAGCAGTCTCGGATCCGCCTCGAATCTCATGTGGAGCCGCCATTCACGATGGAGTGCGGCGGTCTGCCCGTCCACATCACCGGCTCTTTCATCTTCGTGAATGCCTCAAGTCTCGACAATCTTGAACACCTCGTCGGACTTATGACGCAGAACACTAGTTCCCCGGTGGGCAAAACCACGTAAGGCGAAGGCTAAGAAGACAAGCCCTGGTCAAAGCATGCTGGTCAAACTGCCCTTGCGGCCGTCAGAGCGCCGCAGTACTCGAGCACGCGGCCCCACGCGTCGCGACTTGGGAACGGCTCGATCCAAGACGGCCGGCCCTGCGCAGAGAGAACGGCTTCCCATCTTCCTCGCGAAGGGAAGCGCTCCAGCTGGAAGCCGTGGCATCAACAGGCGCATCTGAGATGAGGATTCGGAGGGAGATGCTTTTCTTCCCCGTCCGACCACGCGAAAGGCCTCCTTTGGAGAACCGTACTTCCGAGCCGGCATCTTCAGTCCCAGGCGCTCTCTGGATACTCGAGGTGCTGACCGCAGTGGGGGCAGATCCGTTCAGCGGTCTCGGCGTAGATCCTCCCCGCCTCCCTTGCCGCGGGCTCGTACTCCCGGCCGTGGGCCTCTTGCAGGTGGTGGCGGATGGCTTCACCCTCGTACTCGAAGATCGCCTCGATCCAGTCCGCCCGGTCGTCGTCACTCAGCAGGTGCTGGTTTCGCTCGGTCACGATGAGCCCGGTCTTGCGCGAGGCGTAGATCAGCGACGGGTCGATCCCGGCCCGACGCATGGCCATCTCGCTCATTGCGATGAACAGGGCCTCACCGTCCTCGTCCAGGGTGCGAGGCTCCTCCGCGG